>Ga0208628_1000011_pt1 | contig 247428 bp, 189 predicted proteins | sample LakWasMet16_LOW5_2_FD_183864 | JGI IMG/M metagenome (GOLD analysis project Ga0208628, IMG submission 183864) | Freshwater sediment methanotrophic microbial communities from Lake Washington under simulated oxygen tension - Sediment Metagenome... | ecosystem: Environmental > Aquatic > Freshwater... | reverse complement strand
AGAACCACCGCGAACATCGACTCACCTCCGGTTGGGACCGGAGGATGCCGCAGGAGCTCTCGCGAAGGGCCGCGGGCCGCGGTTTCACACGCGAACAACGCTACCCGTTGAGACCTTGAGAGGGGTGGCTCTCAGGCCGCGAGGAGCACCACGACGGAATACCCGCCGCCCCGCCGGTGCCCACCGCGGCGCCTGTCGCTCCACCCGCAGAGGTGGCCGCGCCGAGCCTTCTGACCAGACCGGGATGGCTCTCGTCCGTCCACTACAGCAGCCCTCAGGGCGTCGATCTCCACCCTGGCGACCTCGATGGCGTCGATGGTCATTGCGTCCGACTGACCGGCGCCATGTTGACCATCGAGCTGCCCGGCGGCGACCAGTTCGTCACGGACGGCAACCCGCAGCGCAGCGACCTCGAGCTGCATCTCGGATCACCGAGCTCGGGTGCTTTCGATCTGGAGATCGGTGTCGGGCACAACCGGTTCGTGCCCGTCGTGGGCAACCTGTCGGGCGATCAGACGCTCGACCTCGATCACCTCGGCGTGAGAGTGGGCCGGTTCGTCAGGATCTCGACTCGACGCACCGGCGCGAGCGTGTGCGTGGATGCGGTTTCCGTGAGCCGCGCCGTTCCTGGAGCACCGTAGGTACCTGCTCGTCGGACTCCCCCGACGTCGCCAGCGACGGTCGGCCGAACGCGTCAGGTCCGGAGAATCTCTGCAGGACGCGACGAATTGGGGTCACGCGTTGCGCTGCCCAACCTAGTACCCCGCGAGGTTCGAGGATGCGGTGGTTGCTTTGGCTGGTGGCGTCGGCAACGACCGGCTGCCTGGCCGGTCCGACGAGTCGGTTGATGGATCAGACATTTCAGCTGCCTGCGTTGAGGAGGCGACCCATCCCCGCGAGCGAGGTCGCTCGGGAGGACACTGATCTGTCGGGGAGCCTCGGACGCGCACAGGTCCTGGCGCTCGCGGTCGCTCGTGACCCTGGGCTGCGTTCGCTGGCTCACGAGACCCGCGCCGCCCTCCATGCCGCGAGGGCGGAGGGCGCGCTCCCCGCGCCGGAGGTCAACGTCCAGGTGTGGAACCTCCCACTCGCCCGGCCGTACGCGCTGGGCGAGGCCTCGATGTACATGGTCGAGTTCCGACAGATGTTTCCCGCGGCGGGCGCGCGGGACGCGCGGGCGAGGGCCGCGGCGGAGGAGGCCCGCGGCCGCGTCGCCGAGCTCGTCGCGCGCGAGGCGGAGGTGCGCGCCCGCGCCGGTGAGGCCTATGCCGACTATGTCCAGGGCACGCTCGAGCGGCGGGTCCGTGACGCGCACGTGGAACTGCTCGGCGCGATGCTCGACGCCGCCCGCTCGCGCCTCGCCGGCGGTGGACCGCTGACGGAAATTCCGCGGATCGAGACCGAGCAGGCGCGCACCCGTCGCGCCCTCGCGCGCGTCGAGGCGGACGTCGCGAGAGCCCGGGCCGCCCTCAACGCCCTGCTTCGCCGCGAGGTCGACGCGCCCCTCGGACCGCCCTCGGACGTGGCCCCGGAGACCGTTCCGCTGCCCCTGGATGAGCTGCTCTCGCTCGCGGCGCGCGCCCGCGGAGACCTCGGCCAGGCCCGCGCGAGGATCCGGGCGGCGCATGCCCGTACCGAGGCCGCCACCGCCGAGTCCCGCTGGCCGACCATCACCGCGGCGCTCGGCTACTGGCAGGACCCGCAGATGCGGCCGGGCCTCGGGGCGACGGTGGCCGCGGCGCTGCCCTGGGTCTGGTCCGGTGCCCGAGAGCGCCTCGCCGAGGCCCGGGAGCGGGAGCTCGCCGAGTCGGAGGCTGTCGAGAGCGTGACGGTGACCGCGCGCGGCGAGGTGACGGTCGCGCAGGCGCGGCTGCTCGGGCTGGAGCGCGAGCTCGCCGTGCTCCATCGGGAGGCGCAGCCCGCCGCGGCCCGGTCGACGGACGCGCTGCGCGCCGCCTACGCCGCGGGGCGCGGCGGGCTGCTCGACTGGATCGACGCCGCGCGACAGCTGCACGACATCGGGGAGGAAGAAGCCGACGTCACCGCGTCGATGGTCCGCACGGCGGCCAACCTCGAACGCGCCGTGGGCGTGGCCTTGCCGAGGACGACGATCGCCATCGATGAGGAGGGAGCGCGATGAGCGACGAGTCTCCCGACCGGGCGGACAAGGTGAATGACCATTCAGAGCCGTCGCCCAGGAGCCTTCGGGTCATGGCGGTGGTGCGGTGGGCGATCCTCCTCGCCGTCACGGCGCTCGCGGTGCACAGCGTCTGGCGCTACTGGGGTCCGGGCAGCACCGCGCTCCCGGCGCATCGCGAAGACCGCTACTACTGCCCGATGCATCCGCAGATCCGCTCGCCCGACCCGGGCGAGTGCCCCATCTGCCACATGACCCTGGAGCCCATCCCCGAGGAGCGCCGGCAGCCGGTTGCTCCGAGGACCTCCGCGAGCGCCTCGGACGCGGGGACCGATGGCGGACCGGTGACCGCAGCGGCCCCTGTTGGCGTGACGACGTTGCCACCTCCGGGCGTCGTTCCGGTGACGCTCTCGCTGGAACGCCAGCAGCTCATCGGGATGACGACTGCGCCGGTGGTCCGTCGCGCCCTCGGCCTGCAGCTCCGCGTCCCCGGCGTGGTCGAGGCGCCCGAGAACGCCGCCGCCCAGGTCCACGTGCGGACGCCCGGATTTCTCGAACGGGTCGAGGTGCGCCAGAGCGGCGTGCGCGTCGCCCGCGGTCAGACCCTGGCGTGGATCTACGCCCCGGAGATCTACCAGGCCGAGCAGGAATTGCTGACCGCGCGTCGCTGGGCGGGCGCGGCGACAGACGGCGGGATGACGGAGTCGGGACACGACGACGTGTTCGCGTCGGCCCGTCGCCGCCTGCAGTTTCTCGGCGTCGCGGACGGCGACATCAACGAGGTACTGCGTCGGGGCGTGGCCATGCGCGCGGTGCCCGTTCGCGCCCCGATCGACGGCTACGTGACGCGCTACGCCGCGGTGCTGGGCCAGTACGCGACGCCCGAGATGACGCTCTACGAGCTCTCCGACCTCTCCCGCGTCTGGATCGTCGCCAGCCTCTACGAGCGCGACCTCGCGCGGGTCCGCCGAGGGATGGCCGCGCAGTTCGCAGCGGCGGGCGAGAGCGGTCCGCCCATCGCGGCGCGCGTCGATCTCATCGAGCCCTCCGTCGGGACGGAGACCCGGACGGCGCGCGTACGCCTCTCGGTCGCCAACCCCGCGATGCGCCTCCGACCGGGGCAGTACGGCGACGTCACGTTCTCGCTGCCGAGCGCTCCGTCGCTGGTGGTTCCGAGGGACGCCGTCGCCAACACCGGGGTCGCGCAGTACGTCTTCGTGGACTCTGGGGGCGGTCGCTTCGAGCCGCGTCGGGTCCGCACCGGGGCGCTGGTGGGCGAGGTCCTGGAGGTGATCGACGGCCTTCGCGTGGGCGAGCGCGTCGTCGCGCGTGGTAGCTTCATGGTGGACTCCGAGAGCCGCCTCCAGGCAGCGCTGGCCGCGAGCCCGGCGGCCTCCGACGGCGGGGCGGTGACGCCGTGATCGGACGACTCATCGACGCCTCGGCCCGCAACCGCGCCCTGATGATGTTCTTCGCGCTCGCGCTCGCCGTCGGCGGCTGGACCTCCGCGCGCCACATCCAGCTCGACGCCATCCCCGACCTGTCCGACCCGCAGGTGATCGTCTTCACCGAGTGGATGGGCCGCTCCCCCACCCTCGTCGAGGACCAGGTCACCTACCCCCTGGTGACCGCCCTGCTGGGCGCTCCGCACGTCGCCGACGTGCGCGGCCAGACGATGTTCGGCATGAGCTTCGTGTACGTCGTCTTCGAGGAGGGCACCGACCTCTACTGGGCGCGCTCCCGGGTGCTGGAGTACCTCAGCACCGTCCGCAACCGACTGCCGCCGGACGCCACCTCGCGCCTCGGGCCCGACGCCACCGGCATCGGCTGGGTGTACCAGTACGCCCTGGTCGACCGCTCCGGACGGCACGACCTCGGCCAGCTGCGGGCGCTCCAGGATTACTCACTGCGGTATGCCCTGACCAGCGTGCCAGGCGTCGCGGAGGTGGCCTCCGTCGGGGGCTTCGAGCAGCAGTACCAGGTCACCGTCGACCCGGTGCGCCTGCGCAATTTCGGGCTGACGATCGCGGACGTGTCGCGCGCCGTCCGTCGCTCCAACGCCGACGTGGGCGGGCGCATCCTGGAGATGTCCGAGCGGGAGTACTTCGTCCGCGGCCGCGGGTACATCGCCCGCTCGCAGGACCTGGAGGAGGTCGTGATCCGCGCGAGCGCGTCGGGCACGCCGGTGCTGGTGCGCGACGTGGCCACGGTGCGCATCGGCGGCGACATCCGGCGCGGCGCGGCCGAGCTCGACGGCCACGGCGAGGTGGTCTCGGGCATCGTCGTGATGCGCTACGGGGAGAACGCCCTCGACGTGATCCGCCGCGTCGAGCGGAAGCTGGAGGCGCTGCGGACCTCCCTACCGCCGGGCGTCGAGGTGGTGACCGTGTACAGCCGCGCGGGCCTGATCGAGCGGGCGATCGACACGCTCAAGCACGCGCTCGTCGAGGAGATGATCGTCGTCTCGCTGGTGATCATCCTCTTCCTGCTGCACCTCCGCAGCGCGCTGCTGCCGATCGTGTCGATCCCGCTGGCGGTGCTCGCGTCGTTCATCCCGCTCTACCTCCTCGGGATCCCCGCGACGATCATGTCCCTCGGCGGCATCGCCATCGCGATCGGCGCCACCGTGGACGCTGAGATCGTGATGGTCGAGGCCGCGCACAAGAAGCTCGAGGGCACCCCGCCCGACCTCCCCCCCGAGGAGCGCGAGCGCCTGCTCGCCGAGGCCGCGCGCGAGGTCACCCCCGCGATCTTCTTCTCGCTGCTGATCATCGCGGTGTCGTTCATCCCGGTCTTCGGGCTCACGGGGCAGGCCGGGCGGCTCTTCCGTCCGCTCGCCTTCGCCAAGACCTTCGTGATGCTCTCGGCGGCGGTGCTCTCGGTCACCGTGGCGCCCGCGATGCGCGACTACCTCATTCGGGGGAAGATCTACCCCGAGGCGCGCCACCCGGTGTCGCGCGTGATCCGGGCCTTCTACGAGCCCTTCGTCCACGTCGCGCTCCGCAAGCCGAAGACCACGGTGCTCATCGGGCTGATGGCGCTGCTCTCCGCGCTCCCCATCGCCGGGAGGATCGGGTCGGAGTTCATGCCGCCGCTCGACGAGGGCGACCTGCTCTACATGCCCACGACGCTCCCCACGATCTCCATCGAGGAGGCGCGGCGGCAGCTCCAGCGGCAGGACGCCATCCTGCGGGAGTTTCCCGAGGTGGAGCGGGTGCTGGGCAAGGCCGGCCGGGCCGAGACCCCGACGGACCCGGCGCCGCTCCCGATGTTCGAGACGATGGTGAAGCTCCGGCCGCGGGCGCAGTGGCGCACCCGATACGTACGGCGCTGGTACGTCGGCCGCACGCCGGTCTTCCTCCGCCCGGCGCTGAACTGGCTGCAGCCGGAGTTCGTGCCCATGACGCGCGAGCAGCTCATCCAGGAGATGAACCAGCGGCTGCAGTTGCCCGGCTGGACCAACGCCTTCACGCAGCCGATCCGCAACCGCGTGGACATGCTCACCACCGGCATCCGCACCCCGGTGGGGATCAAGATCTACGGCAGCGACCTCGCCGCGATCGAGCGCACCGGCACCTCCCTCGAGCGCGTGCTGCACGCCGTCCCCGGCACCCGGAGCGTGCTCTTCGAGCGGTCGGTCGGTGGGCTCTACGTCGATATCGTGCCCGACCGGCACGCGCTGGCGCGCTACGGGCTGCAGGTCGAGGACGTCAACGAGGTGATCGAGATGGCGCTCGGCGGCGCGCCGGTGACCACCACCGTCGAGGGGCGCAACCGCTTCACGGTCAACGTGCGCTACGCCGAGGACTTCCGATCGAGCCTCGAGCGCATCCGCGAGGTGCTGGTTCCGCTCCCGACGCCGGGCGAAGCGTCGGGGGGCATGGGGGAGCCCGGGGCCCGCACCGCCGTCGCGCGCCAGGTGGAGCTGGGCGCCCTCGCCGACGTGCGGGTGGTCACCGGGCCGCCGATGATCCGCGACGAGGCGGGACTGCTGGTGGGCTACGTCTACGTGGACATCGACGCGAGCCGTGACGTCGGTCGGTACGTCGACGCCGCGCGGGGCACCGTGGAGGCGGCCACGCGCCGCGGCGAGGTGCGGCTGGCGCCGGGGTCGTACCTGCGCTGGACGGGGCAGTACGAGCTGCTCGCGCAGATGGAGGAGCGGATGAAGATCCTGATCCCCCTGGCGCTGCTGATCATCGTGGTGCTGCTGTACCTGCAGTTCAAGAACTTCACCGAGGTGCTGATCGTGCTGCTCTCGGTGCCCTTCGCGCTGGTGGGCAGCGCGTGGGCGGTCTTCCTGCTCGGCTACAACTTCTCCACCGCGGTGTGGGTGGGCGTGATCGCGTTGGTGGGCCTCGCCGCGCAGACCGGCGTCGTGATGATCGTCTACATCGACCACGCCTACGAGCGGCGGTTCGCGGCCGGTCAGATCAACTCCCTGGAAGACATCATCGAGGCCCACGCCGAGGGGACGATCCAGCGGGTGCGCCCGAAGCTGATGACCGTCGGCACGATGCTCATCGGCCTGGTGCCGCTGCTCTGGGCGGAGGGATCGGGCGCCGACGTGATGAAGCGCATCGCCGCTCCGATGGTCGGGGGCCTGGTGACCAGCGCCTTCCTCACGCTGGAGATCATCCCGGTGATCTACACCTACTGGCGCGCCGAGCAGCTTCTCTGGCGCCACGTCGGAGAGCTCGCGCCCGCCCGGCTCGCCCCGCTTCAGTGGTTCGAGCGGGCGATCATGGCGGGCCTCGTGGTGCTGCTCGCGGCCTCCGTCGCGCGCCTCTACCTGAGCTCCGTCCCCGCCGCGCTCCACGTCGCGAGCGTCGCCGGGGCGGCCCTCGCGGCGGCCTCGCTCGTCGCCTACCTCGCGGCACGAGGGGGCGCTCGCCACGCCGTGGAGCGCGGCCGCCTCGCTACGCTAGAGACCTCGGGAGGTCCGATGGCCACCCCGAATCCAACGACCGGAGAAGACCCATGAAGCGTCGAACGATCCCAAGCCTGCTCCTCCTCGCGTCACTCGCCCTCGCGGGCTGCAACCAGGCGGCCCCGTCGGGCGCGACGGCGGGCCGACGAGTGGCCATCGCGGTGGGTGAGCAGGGCTACTCGCCCGCCTCCGTGACCGTCCCGGCGGCGCAGCCGGTTACGCTGGTCTTCACCCGGACGAGCGACCAGGGATGCGGCACGCAGGTGGTGTTCCCGTCGCTGAACATCCGGCGCGACCTGCCGCTCAACCAACCGGTGGAGGTGACGTTCACCCCGGCCGCAGGGACGATCGCGTTTACGTGCGGAATGAACATGATGCGCGGATCGGTCGTGGCACAGTAGTGCCCTGGCGAAGGCTCCTCGCGGCGCTGGTCGCGGCGCTCGCGACGCACTGCGGTCCGACGCCGGTCGCGTCCAACCTCTTCCGGGTTGCCATCAACGGCGCTCCTGGCGGCGCGTTGCTGGGCGTCTGGGTCTCACCGATCGATGCGTCAGCGTACGTCTGCGGCGGGTACGTGGGCGTGGATCCTGCGCGGGTTCCCGCGGGCGGCGCGGGCCGACTGCTTGGGTACCAGAACGGGCGCTTCACTACGCCGTGCCGGACCCCGAGCGTGCTCTGGTGGGTGTTCAGCACCGAGGGCGTCGTGTTTGCCGTGGGGGAGGGCGGCGCGGTGCTCCGCTACACACTGTCTCGAGGATGCGAGGCGCTCGAACTCGGAGGCGACTGGTCCACCGGTCCTCCGACGTTTTGGGGGGTGTGGGGGCCGTCTGCGAATGACCTCTATCTCGTCGGCGGATCGGCCTTGCCGACGGGACCGAAGGGCGTGCTGCTGCACTACGACGGCGTGCGGTTCGAGCGGCTGGCGGTGCCTTCCGCTGCCCGGGAGGTCAACCTGTACAAGGTGTCCCACGGGGTCGGCCGGACGATCGTCGTCGGGGCTTCGGGCACCGTCATCTCTCGCGCCGATGGCGAGGCCGCCTGGCAGGTGGACGAGGTTCCGGGGCTCAGCCCGGGGGACACCCTCTTTACCGTGGCATGTACGCGCGACGAGACGGCCTGCGCCGCCGTGGGCGGGGCAGGGACGGGACGGGCGCTCCTCCGAACGAACACCGGCTGGACGCTGGTTCCGCTCCCAGACGGGCTGCCAGGGCTCAATGGTGTGTGGCCGGAGAACGACCGGAGCCTCTACCTCGTGGGCCGCGATGGTCGCGCGTTTCGCTACGCGAGTCCGAGCTCCGTCACCGGGACGAGGTGGCTCACCGGCGACACGTTCCACGCCGTCGCGGGGAACGATGAGATCGTGCTCGCCGTCGGCGGTGAGATCGGCAACGTCCAACCCAACCAGCGAGGCACGGTACTCGTTCGAGGCGCGTCGGAAGAGCACTTCCCTCTCGACGGGCGGGTGTACGAGGCAGCGCGCGACGGGCGGCCTTCGCTGGGTGGTCCGACGGGCCAGTAGCGTCGGTCACCCGGCCGATATTCAACTGACTTCGCGCTGCCGGGAGAGCACCACGAGGCAGCGCCAGCATCCCCAGGCCGCGATCGCCTGGGACACCGCGGCGGCGAAGAAGAGTCCCCGCAGCGCGTCCGCTCCGCGTGTGAGCGCAGCCGCCGCGAGGAGGTTCGCGGCGGCCCACGCGACGGACTGGACGACCATGCGCCAGGACGCCGCGGTCTCTCCATCCTGCGGCGACAGCGCGGCGTGCAGTGCGGCGGTCCAGAGCGGGATCGCGGTGACCGAACAGGCGTACCGCGCGACCAGCGCCACCACCGCGCCGCCCACCGTGCTCGCCGCCGCGAGTCCGACGAAGCCCGCCGCGGTCCCGACCTGGAGGAGCGTGAGCGCGCGTACGTTTCCGATGCGTCGTGCGACCCGGGGGACCACCAGGTTGCCGAGGGTGCCCGCGACCATCATGGCCCCGAAGTACCAGCCCACATGGTGCGGAGGCGCGCCGTACGCGACCTGCAGGTGCACCTGGAGGAACGGCACTGCGAGCCCCGCCCCGAAGAACAGCACGGCGTCCGGCGCGAGGAACACCGCGAACCGCCGAAGCTCCGAGAGTCGCAGTGGGCGCGAGTCCCGCCGCGGCGCGTCGTCGCTCGATAGCCTTCGCAGCGGCAGCAGCGCCAACGCGACCGACGTCGCACCGAACGCAAGCGCGACGCGGTGGCCGCCCACCACCGAAACGTAGGCCGCCGCGACGCGCTGCAGCTCACCGCCGAGCACGGCCCCGAGGAGCCCCGGCGCCGTCTGGATCGCAATCATCTGCAGGGCGTAAGTGCGCACGCGATCCTGGTCGGTCACACGCCGGGCGAGGAAGGGTCCCGAGGCCATCGTGAGCGTCTGGATGCCGAATCCCGCGAGGGCCGCGCCGAGGACGAAATGCCACGCTTGCGTCGCCCCGACCTGCACCGCGAACCCCGTGGCGTTCGCGAGCGCACCCGTGCGCAGCGCCCATGCAGCGGGGAACTTCGGCAGCAGCCAGATCCCCGCCACGCCTGCGATCACGCCGGTCGCTGCGCCCATCCCCTGAACGACCCCGAGGAGGGCCATGGGCAGGTCGAGGTCGTGCAGGAGCTGGTTGCGCAGGACGACGTAGAGCTGTTGCCCGAAGCCGATCAGCGCCGATGCGGCGATCCAGCGTCGTGCGTCTTCGTCCATCTCGTCCTCGATTGAGGACACTCGCACAGGGGCTCAACGCACCGCGCGAAATCATGCGTTGGTGACAGGGCACCAGGCGCCCACTGTGATCCGCGGAGACACACCGCTAAATTGCGCAGTCACACTTGAAATAGCGGGTGGGGCCGCCAACTATTCGGTCCGTGCGCAGCAGGTGCCGCGTACGGAAGGATTTATCATCATGAAGATCGAGACGATGCTCAAGGTGGGTGCTCGGGTGAAGGTGCTGCAGGTGAAGGGCGACCTCGCGCAGGAGCTTCGCGTGCGGGGTATCCGCCACTGCGGTACGGATCTCCGGCCGGTCGAGCCCGCGACGAACTGCCGCTTCTGCGGTGGCGACTGCGACGGCCTGCACTGAAGCCCAGCCCAGGGCCCCCTTCCGTCCCCATCCGCCATGTCTGACCTATCCTCTGCTCTCGCCGGTCACGAGATCGATGTGATCGTGATCGGCGCGGGCGCCGTCGGCGCTGTCGTCGCGGCGGTCCTCCGCGACAAGGGTGCGCGGGTGCTCGTCCTCGATGCGGGCGGGCCGCCGGACTCCGCGGACAGCCCGAAGGTCGCTCCACCGGACGCTGCGTGGCGCCATCGCTGCGAGCCCCCGGAGGCCCGCTGGCTCCGCGAGATCGCGGTCGGTGGGCGCACGCTCGTCTGGGGCGGCTGGTGCGTACGCGCGTGCGAGCAGAACGTCACCGACGCGCGCCTCGCGGAGACCCCGTGGCAGATGCCCCTCTCCGCCATGGACCCGTACTATGCACGCGTCGAGCGGATGCTCGGCGTCGCGGGCAACCGGGACGGGCTCGGCGTCGTTCCCGATGGAGTCTTCGCGGACTCCGTCACGCTTCACCCGCGGCTCGTCGGGCTTGGAGCTTCGCTCGACCTGCCCATCATCGCGGGTCGGCTTGCGCGCGTGACTGGGCGCCCGTGGCGGGCGATGGACGCACTCCATGGCGTCGAGGTAGTTCCCCGCACGACGGCGCTCCGGGTCCTCGTGCAGCGGGGACAGGTTGTCGGCGTCGAATGCCACCGTGGGGCTGGGGAGCGGGTCGTCGTTCGCGCCGCGCGGGTGGTCCTCGCAGCGTCGGCGGTCGAGAGCGCCCGGCTCTTGCGCGCCAGCGGTTATGGGCACGATGGGCCGTTGCGGATCGTGGGCTCCCTCGTCGCGAGTCATCTGGTGCTCGTGCCAGGAGGCTCGGCGGACGTCCCCGGCTTGTCGTACTCCGCGTTCGTTCCACGCTTCACCAACGTCGCGGGCGGGGCGCCGAGGCCCTACATCGGCGGCTTCAGCCTCGAGGTGGTGGGCCCGTCCCCGGTCGGCGTCCTCGGTGACAACGCCGGGCCGATGCTCGGGGTCTCTGCTGACCTGCTCGCCGACTCGACGATCTTCCAGGTGCACGCGCTGGGGACGATGCTCCCGTCCTGGGAGCGCACGGTCCGGTTCGATCACGCGGACCGCGACACGCTGGGTCGTGCGGTGCCCGTCCTCCACCTCGCTTCGAGCGACAACGACCGCTCAATCGGCGAGGACATGAACGCCGCGTGCCTCGCCGTCGCGGGAGCGCTGGGGCCGAACGCGACCACCATCCCGTTCATGCAGCCCGACGGCCTCGTGCTCGGGAGCGAGTCGCTCTTCGGTCGCGACGACGATCGCGAATTCGACCCTGAGGGTCGTCACCGCCGGGTCGCGGGACTACACGTCGCGGATGGTCGCCACGCGCCCCTGGTCGGAGACCGCCACCCCACCCTCACCATGCTCGCGTGTGCCGCCCGCGCCGCGGACGCAGTGCTTGCCGACCTCGCGCGGTGACGCTTCGCGGCCGCGCCGAGCGCGGAGCCTTCCCCCTATCTCTACCGCAGTGAACCCATGATCCTCCTTTGCCTACGCGCTCTTATCCTGGTCGGTGCGACCACCCTCTGCCTGGGTTGTGGAGGACGCGAGGTGCCCGTGCGCTTCGCCGCGCAGTCGGCCCTCTCGATGGGCGCCCGCGAGGCGCCGATCGCTGACCCCACCGTGGCCCTCACCCGCGATCCGCCGCTCCCGGGAGAGCCCACCGGGGCCTGGATCGGCCTCGCGATCGACGGCGGCGTGCGCGCGAGCGGAGGGCACGTCCATGCGCACTGACTGGCTCCTTGGCGGCGCGCTGATGCTGGTCCTGTCCGTCGGCGGGTGCGCCACCACTTCGTTCTCCTCCGACCTGCGCCGCGTGCAGGAACTCTCCCGCTCCCCCGTTCCCCTGCGCGTCGCGGATGGTCCCCCGGAGGACCACGACCCGGCCGTCGTCCAGGCTGTCCTGTCGGCACCGCTCACGGCCGATGGAGCGGTCTCGATCGCATTTCGCAACAACCGCCACCTGAGGGCGTCGCTGCGGGATCTCGGCGTGGCGCGAGGCTGGCTCGCGCAGGCCGGCACGCTCCCGAATCCGGTCGTCGAGTTCGATGTCCGCTACCAGACCGACCGCACGCAGCCGCTCCAAGGAGACATCCGACTGGAGTACGGGCTGACACGGGCGATCCTCACGGCGCAGCGGTCAGGCCTCGCGCGCGCCGAGCTGGAGACGGCGCAGGCGCGGGTGGCGGGCGCGGTGCTGGAGATGGGCTACGAGGTGCGCGCGGCCTTCTACGCAGTGCAGGCCTCGGAGGAGCGACTCATGGCCGCGCAGCAGGCGCTCGACGCCTTCGCGGCCTCGCGCGACGCGGCCCGAGCGCTCCACGCGGCCGGCAACATCTCCACCCTCGACGCCTCGATGCAGGAGGCGGCGTACGAGACCGCGCGCATCACCGTCGCGGAGATCGAGCTCGAGCGCCTCGACCGGCGAGAGCGCCTCCAGCGCCTCCTCGGGCTCCACGGCGACGCGACGGAGTGGACCCTCGCCGGGGGTCTGCCCGTGACGCCGGACACGCTCGCGCTCGAGACGATGACCGAGACGCGTGCGCTCGAGGCGAGCCTCGACCTCGCGGCCCAGCGCGCGAACCTCGAGGCCCTCGCGCGTCGCGTCGGACTGAGCCGCGCGGAAGGGTGGCTGCCGGACATCACCGTGGACGCGCACGGTGAGCAGGACGGCAGCACCGTCGAGATCGGCGGCGGGGCGCGGGTCACGCTGCCGATCTTCGACCAGCGGCGCGGCGCCACGGCCGCGTACGGAGCGCAGTTCGACGCCGCGCTCGAGCGCTACTACGCCAGCGCCGTGGACCTGCGCTCGGGACTCCGCGAGGCGCGCAACCGGCTGCGCTCGGCCCATGCCCGCGCGCGGCAGTACGACGCCGTGATCGTCCCGGCGCGGGAGCGCGTCCTGCGCGAGACCCTGCTCCAGTACAACGCGATGCAGGTCTCGGTGTTCCAGCTGCTCCAGGCGCGTCGCGAGCTGCTCGACGCCACGCTCGCTCGCGCGGAGGTTCGTCGGCAATTCTGGACCGCCACGGCGGGCGCCGAGACCCTCTTCGCAGGGCGCCAGGTTGGCGCGGCGGAGCCCTCGTCTACCGGTACGTCCATGAGCGCGAGCGGCACGTCCGCAGGAGGTCATTGAGCCCGATGGATCGACGGTCATTCCTTCATGTCGGAAGCACGGCGACAGCGTTGGGGTTGATGACCCGCGCGGAGCGAGCGGATGCGCAGACACACGACGGGCACGGCGCGACGGAGGTCCCCGCGACGGTGCCGACGCCCGCGACCGCGGCCGCTCACGCCATCACCCGACGGTTCCCCGGGGGACAGCCCGGGGTGACGGTTCCAAACGGGGAGACGTTGCCGCTGCGGGTGGTCGATGGAGTGAAGGTCGGCCACCTGGTGGTCGAGTCCTTCCCCAACGAGTTCGCGCCCGGGCTCACCGCAGAGGTGTGGGGCTACAACGGCCGCACGCCCGGTCCGGTGATCGAGCTCGTCGAGGGCGACCGCCTGCGGATGTACGTCACCAACCGGCTGCCCGAGCCGACGACGGTGCACTGGCACGGCATCGTCCTACCGAACGGGATGGACGGCGTGAGCGGCCTGAACCAGCGCCCGATCCCGCCAGGCGAGACGTGGGTGTACGAGTTCGCGCTCCGGCACCCAGGCACGTTCATGTACCACTCGCACTTCGACGAGATGACCCAGATCGCCCTCGGCGCCGTGGGCATGATCGTCGTGCATCCGCGGCAGGCGCGGGGACCGCGGGTCGATCGCGACTTCGTGCTGATGGCTCACGAGTGGAAGATCGAGGCAGGCGCGCGCCGCCCCGACCCCAGCGCGATGAACGACTTCAACGTCGTCACCTTCAATGGCAAGGCGTTCCCGTCTACCGAGCCGCTGCTCGTGGGCAAGGGCGAGCGGGTGCGCATCCGCCTGGGCAACCTTGGTCCGATGGATCACCACCCGATTCACATCCACGGGCTGTGGTTCCACGTGACGGCGACGGACGGGGGCTATGTCCCAGCCAGCGCGCAGAGGCCCGAGACGACGGTGCTCGTCCCGGTGGGGGCCACGCGGGTGATCGAGTTCGTGCCGACGGAGGCGGGCGATTGGGCGATGCATTGTCACATGACCCACCACGTCATGACGCAGATGGCCCACGGACTGCCCGACATGGTCGGGATGGACCCGCGCACGCTCGCGCGGCGGATGAGCCGGGTGATGCCTGGGTACATGACCATGGGGGCCACGGGCATGGGGGGAATGGGGGAGATGCGGATGGAGATTCCCCCCAACAGCGCGCCGATGCGCGGAGGCCCGGGGCCGCACTCGTATATCGAGATGGGCGGGATGTTCAGCGTGCTGAAGGTGCGTGACGACCCGGCGAGCGCAGACCCCAACGGGTGGTACGAGGCGCCCGCCGGAACGGTGCCCGCTGCGGCCGACGAGGCGCGGCTGCGCGCCGACGGGATCGACATCACGCGCACCTGGCGGCACGGCTGAGCGGTTGCAGCGGATGAAGAGCTGCTGCGCGCCGCCATCGCCTCCCGGCCGCCCTCGAGGTCGTCGGGCGCTCGTCGTCGGCGTGGTGATCCTCGCGGTCGCGACGTGGGCCGTCGTGACGGACCGCGCGCGCGGCGAGGCGAAGGGCCATGGGAGGGCGACGCCAGCGGCCATCATCGAGCCGTAACCTGAATGATCAGATCGTGTTACGAATCGATAACACCTTAATAGCAATCGTGCTACACGCCGTATTCTATGGCCGATCGCTGGATCTGGCGGGTCGTCGTCACTTTCGGCGCCTGGCTCCTCTCGTCCCAACGCGCCCTCGCACAGGAGGTCGGTGGGCCGGTGGGCGTTTCGCCGACGGACGAGAGCACCGTGTTCGGCTGGGCGCCGATGAGCGCAGCGTCGTCGCAGGTCGTGCGCGACCGTGACCTCCAACTCCGCCCGCGCATGCGGCCGGCAGACATCTTCGAGGTGGCCCCGGGGCTCTTCGTCGTGCAGCACGCCGGCGGGGGGAAGGCCAACCAGTACTTCCTCCGTGGTTTCGATGCGGACCACGGTACGGACCTCGCGCTCTCGCTCGACGACGTCCCGATCAACATGGTCACGCACGGCCACGGTCAGGGCTACGCCGACCCGCACTTCATCATCCCCGAGCTCATCGAGCGGGTGGAGGTCCGCGAGGGACCGTACTTCGCGCAGGACGGGGACTTCGCCACGGCGGGGGCGATTAACCTTCGATTGCGGGAGGCGGTTGAGCGCAGCTCCGTCATGCTCGAGGACAGCCTCGTCGCCAACCCCGCGCTGGGCGCCGGGATGCTCAGCAACCCGCGTTTCCTGGGCATTCTCCGCACCGACGCGGGGCCCGTTCGGGGATACCTTGCGGCGGAGTTCGCGCACCTCGACGGCCCCTTCCTCAATCCCGTCAACTTCAACCACGTCAACGTCGTGGGTCGCTGGGGCCTCAACCTCGGCACGAGCGCCAACATCGCGCTCACCGTCATGTCGTACACGGGCGCCTGGAACGCCTCGGGACAGATCCCCACCCGCCTGGTCGGCCAGCCCTACGAGGGGCGGGTGTTCGACCAGTTCGACTCGGTCGATCCGAGCGAGGGCGGCCAGTCCGAGCGGCACATGGTTCAGGCCGCGCTCCGCGCGCGGGTCGGCTCGGGGAGCGAGCTTCGGCTCATGGCCTACGCGGCCACATACCGTCTCGCGATCTATTCCAACTTCACCTTCTTCCTCGAAGACCCGGTCCACGGCGACCAGATCGAGCAGACCGATGCCCGGCTGATGACGGGGTTCCGAGCGACCTGGCGGAACACCGCCACCGCGGGCGCGTGGCGCTTCGTCACCACCGCGGGCGCGACCCTGCGCCACGACGACATCGACAACGGCCTGCAGCACACCGTGCAGCGCCAGCGCCTCGAAGACCGCGTCGTAGACAGCGTGCAGGAGACCGCGCTCGGCGTGTTCGCCGAGGAGCAGGTCATTCCCAATCGCAACGTTCGCTTCGTGCTCGGACTGCGCGCGGACACCTTCAGCTTCGGCGTCGCCGACACGCGCCCGGGCGTCGTCGTCCCAGACCCCTCCCGCAACGGTGTGCGTCAGGCGCAGGTTCTCTCGCCGAAGGCCACGCTCGTCGTCTCCCCCGTGCGCGGTCGTAACCTCGACCTGGACCTCTACGCGAACTTTGGTCGCGGCTTCCACAGCAACGACGGGCGCGGAACGATCATCAGTCCGAGCGCCGCGCTCATCATGCAGTGCGCTGACCCGCTGCGCGTCCCGTCCGGGACGCGGTGTCCGGTTTCGCCGCTGACCGTCGCCACGGGCTACGAGCTTGGAGTGCGGGCCCGCCTCTTCGGCCGCATCGACCTGTCCGTGGCAGGCTGGCTGCTCGACCTCGACCAGGAGACGGTCTGGGTCGGCGACGAGGGCACCACGGATGTCGCGGGCGCCACTCGTCGGCTCGGGCTCACCATTGAGGCGCGAGTGCAGATCCTGCGGTGGCTCTGGGCGGACGCAGACGTGTCATTCGTCAACGCGGTGTACCGCAGAGGCGGAGCCGTCGCGCTCGCGCCACCGTTCGTGCTGGCTGCCGGGCTCTCCGCCCGCCACCCGAGAGGCTTTTTCGGGGCAATCCGCCTGCGGATGATCGCGGATCGGCCCGCCGATCCCGACAACAACCTCCATGCCCAAGGCTTCTCGATCTTCTCCGCGCAGGTCGGCTATCGCCACGCCTGGTACGAGGTCGCAGCGCTCGCCGAGAACCTCCTCGACGCCACCTGGCGCGAGGCGCAGTTCGAGGGGGACTCGCGGCTGCGCGGCGAGCCATCAGAGTGTTCCGCCACGAACCCCAGGTGCCACACGGACATCAAGTACACCGCGGGCACGCCCTTCACCGCGACCCTGCGATTTACGGTGTCCTGGCGATGAATTAGGGTGTGTCGGGGGGTTACGAGCGTGGCGGGCGCGACTAGGATCCACACTGTGGGGCGCTCATCATTCATGGGCGTACTGCTTCTGAAGGAGCAACTGATCTGATGAACAATGAAGCTCGCGCGAAGCTATTGTTGATGGTGTCCGCGGCTCTTGGCGGCGTTGCCGTGGAGGGATGCGCGAGCAGCCCGCCTCCGACGATGGCCCAACCTCCGGCGAGCGCGACCGCTCCGCCCTCCACGGCGACGACGCCAGCACCGGCCCCCACCGGGCAGGCTGGCGGATGCGGCGCGAACATGGGCCAGGACGGTGGCTGCGGCGCACACATGGGACACGCGCCAGGCTCGATGGGGGCGCCCGCGGCGGATGCGGGAGTTGCGCAGGCACCCGCGACGGGGCAGGCCATGAGCTGCGGCGCGAGCATGGGCATGGGCGCTCCGCCGGCCCCGGGCACGACCGCGGCCCAGTCGACTCCGGCGCAGGCTCCCGCGCCGACGACCACCGCGCCCGCCCGCACGACTCCCGCTCGGCCTCGCACCGTTCATCACTGAACGCAGCTGCGCCGCGAGGCCTGCCTGGAGTCCCGGACGGCGCGGCCCGGCGACCTCGGCAGGCGCTCGTGCGGGCTCACGGAGATGTGCCGGCCGCTGCGGGCTGCGAGGTCAGGCCCCGCGCCCGCCGTAGGATCTCCTCGACGGTGGCGGGGTCGTCGGCGCGGATCGCCACCGCGAAGCCGTTGCCGGTCGAAGTGACACGCGCCTGGACCCCGCGAAGCGCGAGTGGGCAGTAGGGCATCTCGGGGACCTCGTGTCCGAGCGAGGCGCCGCGCGCCATGTGGCAATCGATCAACCGCTGGAGCCACTCCGCGGTCATTCCCGGCAAGGCACGGAAGGTCACGACCGCGCCGACGGAGCGTTGCGAAGTCACGCGACCGGACGTGGTCGGTTCGGTGAGCGACGCGACGCCGGCGATGTCCTCGCGGTGCGCGAAGGGGCTCGTATCGCGGTCGTCGTCGCGCAGCCCCGCACACGCACGCGCCTCCGCGTCTCGCAGCGCCTGAGAAGCCGCCCGGTGGTCGACGGCCATCCGCCGGTGGCGCTCGGCCTCGCGGAGGTGATCCGTCGTGGGGTTGGTGACCGAGGTCCAGCACGCGTCGGTGGGCGCTGTGCCCGCCGTGGCGGTCATGCAGCGCTCGCGGGCTGCGCGGGCCGATGCGTCGTACTGCGAGGCGTGTCGTCCAGCTTCGGTCTCGTGGCTCGAGGCCTCTGCCTCGTGGTGGATCACGCTCATGTCGTGGGGCTGCGCGCCGGACGTGGACGCGCACCCGGCGAGCAGCACCAGCGAGAGGACGGATCGGGCGGTGAACATGGACATGGGACTCCTTCGTTTGTGTGAGATGAGCTCACGGCACCTTCTCGCGCGGGGACGGGAGCGCGAGTCTCCAGGCGACCTTGCCGAGCTCCACCGCGGGGACGATCAGAGCAGAGAGGACCAACACCAGCCCCCATTGCCAGGACGCGATCGCAGCGCTGTGGAAGACCGGGCGCAGCGCCGGGAGGGCCGCGCCGAGCGCATGAATGGCCACCGAGACGAGCACCGCGAGCACCAGGGGCCACGGGAAGCGCGGCGAGAGCGCGAACAGGGAGGTACGTTCGGAGCGGCAGTTCCAGACATGGAAGAGCGGCCCGAAGCCGAGGACCGCGAACACCATCGCCCGCGCGGTGGATGGCTCCCGCACGAATGCGTGGACCGTAAGCGCGGCCGCCGCCATCACGGCCCCCGAGGAGCCCACCAACGCCAGCTCACGACGAGACAGTAGCGGAGCATCGGGGCGCCGTGGGGGAGCGTTCATCTGGTCGGACGAGGGCGGATCGACGCCGAGCGCTACGGCCGGAGGCCCGTTGGTCACCAGGTTGATGCAGAGGATCATCAGGGGCGTGAGCGCCAGCAGGCGTGCGTCGAACACCGCGGCGAAGACCGCCAGCGCGAGGGCGACGTTGGACGAGAGCAGGTAGACCACCGACTTCTGGAGGTTCGACCAGATGGCCCGACCCTCGCGCATCGCGTCGACGAGCGTGGTGAAGTGGTCGTCGGTGAGCACGAGATCCGCCGCGGCGCGCGCCACGTCCGTTCCGCTGCGGCCCATCGCGACCCCGATGTGGGCCTCGCGCAGCGCCGGGGCGTCGTTCACGCCGTCGCCCGTCATGGCGACCACCTCCCCGGCCGACTTGAACGCGCGCACGATGTTGAGCTTCTGTTCGGGCGAGGTACGCGCGAAGACCGACGCCTCGGCCAGGCGCGCCGCGAGCTCCCCGTCGCCCATCGCTGTGAGTTCAGCGCCCGTGATCACCGAGCGTCCGGTCGCCGCGAGCCCGATCTCCCTCGCGATGGCGGCCGCCGTGGCGGGGTGGTCGCCGGTGATCATCACCACCCGCACGCCGGCCCTCCGGCACGCCTCGATCGCGCCCGCGACGCCCGCGCGGGGCGGGTCGATCATCCCGACGAGTCCGAGGAGCGTCAGGCCCTGCTCCGGGTCGTCGGCCGGGGCGGAACGGCGCGCGACGGCCAGCACCCGGAGCGCGCGATCGGCCATGGCCGTCGCCTCGGCGCCCACCCCCGCGCGGGCCTCGTCGTCGAGCGCAGCGTCACCGTCTGGCCGACCGATTCGCGTGCAGAGGGGGAGCACGCTCTCGACGCTCCCTTTGACGTGCGCCACCAGCTCGCCGTCCGCTGAACGGGTCACCACCGCCATGCGTTGGCGCTCAGAGCTGAACGGCCGCTCACTCGCGCGGGACTGGCTTGCACGCAGTGGCAACGGCTCGACCCCCAGCTTCGTGGCCAGCACCACGAGCGCCCCCTCCGTCGGGTCGCCGAGCAGCTTGCGCTCGCCGCCCTCCTCACGGAGTTCGGCGTCGTTGCAGAGGGCCCCGCTCTCGGCGAGGAGCCGCAGGGTCGGGGGCACGGCACCGCGCGTCTCCGCGCCGTCGGGCCCCTTGACGCTACCCGACGGGGCGTACCCGTCGCCCGTGACCTCGAAGCGCCGCCCGTCGCACCAGACGGCGCGCACGGTCATGGCGTTTTCGGTGAGGGTGCCCGTCTTGTCGGTGCAGAGCACCGTGACCGCGCCCAGGGTCTCGACAGCGGGCAGGCGCCGCACGATCGCGCCTCGTTTCGCCATGCGCTGCATCCCGAGCGCCAGCACGATGGTCGTGATCGCGGGCAGCCCCTCCGGGATGATCGCGACCGCGAAGCTGATCGCCTCCACGAGCACCTCGGACGGTCGGCGACCCCGGACGGCCACGCCGAGCACCAGGAGCGCTGCGCTCACGGCCAGACAGATCCAGAGCACCTGCCGCCCGAAGGCCGCGAGGCGCTTCTCAAGCGGCGAGTCGTCGGCGCTGGCCGAGGCGAGCAGCGCGCCGATGCGGCCGAACTCGGTGCGGGCCCCCGTCGCGACCACGACGGCCGTCGCCCGGCCTCGCGTCACCGTCGTGCCGAGGAACAGCATCGTGGGGCGGTCGCCCGCCGCGGCTGTTGGGGCGACCACCGCCGCCGGGTCCTTTGCCACCGGGAGGCTCTCGCCGGTGAGCGACGACTCGTCCGTGGCGAGGTCGGCGGCCGCGACGAGGCGGAGGTCCGCCACGACGGCGTCACCGGCCTCCACCACCACCACGTCCCCCGGCACGAGGTCGGCTGCCGGGACACGCGCCTCGATGGCGTCACGGCGCACCCGCGCCGTCGGGTCGAGCGCGTGCCTGAGCGCATCGAGGGCTGCGGCCGCCTTCTCCTCCTGCGCGAACCCGAGCACGGCGTTGAGCACGACGATCGCCAGAATCGCGATCGCGTCGGCGAAGCGCGCGATGCCACGCCCGGTCTCACGAAACGCGAGGCCGGCGGCGACGACGGCCGCGACCATCAGCACCAACACCAGCGGGCTGGCGAATTGGGACGCGAGCCGCAGGAGACGCGAAGGGCGCGGCGCCTCGGGCAGACGGTTGGGGCCTTCCGTCGTGAGCCTGCTGGCGGCATCGTCGCGCGTGAGCCCGCGCGCCGGATCGACTCCCCACCGCTGCAGCACAGCCTCGACCGTGGTCGCGTGGGGCGCGTCCCCTTCGGCAGGCACCTCGCTCACGGGTCATCCCGCTGAGATGGCGGGACCGCGATGTGGTCGCGGCAGCACGTCGGCAACTCCTCCTGAAGGGTGCGGAGCGTCGCGGTGAGCTTCTCCAGGAATCCCTCGGTGCTGTCGATCACGACACGGCGGGGGTGACCCTCCCAGGCCACGAGGAGGTGCTCGTCGAGGGCCAGCGCGTCCTCGGAGGATTCCGTGCGGATGGGGTTGTCGTGGTTGTACCCGGCCGCGGCCGGGGTGCGGAGGTGGATCACGGTGCGGTATCGAGCGAACGCCTCGGCCCGGGTCAAGCCGACCTCGCCCCAGTAGCTCTCGGGGTCACCGGGCCAATAGACGCTCCCATCGACGACGCCGCGATCGCACAGCACCAGCGCCGCGGTGCCCGTCTCGATCGCCAGGCGCTCGAGCTCGACCTGCACGTGAAAGATCGCCCGCTGCGACGCTCGCCGCCCGACGTCGTCAGCCCGCCGCGGGAAGCCGCCCCCGAACACGACGCTCGCTGCCTCCGGCAGCACGGAGACGTGCTCGCAGAGGTGCTGTCGCACCACCTCCAGGACCGCGGTCTTTCCCGCGCCCGGGCCTCCGGTCAGTACGACCCGGGTGGCGTCTCCGTGCGTCAGCATCGTGCAACTGCAACGCGTCGTCATGGGGCTCCGTTCTCCGCGGTCTCGGGGCCAGGCGCCGGGTTCAGCTCGCCCGCGCGGAGTTGGCGGTGGCGCCAGAGCGCGTACGCCGCGGGCAGCACCACCAGCGTCAGCACCATGCATGACCAGAGGCCGCCGACGACGGGCGCTGCGGTCCGCGCCGAGACGTCGGCCCCGACGCCCGACTCCAACATCAACGGCAGCAGGCCGAGCACCGTGGTCGCCACGGTCATCACGAGCGGCCGCGCCCGCATCGCGGCCCCCTCGACGATCGCCGCGTCGAGGTCCTCTGGGGTGGGCGAGGGGGCCCGCTTGAGGCACCGATCGATCGCCTCGTCGAGGTAGACGACCATCACCGTGCCCGTCTCCGCCGCCACGCCGCCGACGGCGATGAGGCCGACCCACACCGCGGTCGAGAGGTGGTAGCTGCGCAACGCGAGCAGGGCGACGCTCCCGACGAGGGCGAAGGGCAGGCTCAGGAGCACCAGCGAGGTCTGCGCCCAACCGCGCATGGACATACGCAATAGCGCCACGATGAGCACCAGCGTGAGCGGCAGCACGTACCGCATGCGGTCCTCCATCTCGCGCATGAACTCGTACTGGCCCGTCCAGGCCAGGCGGTAGCCGCTGGGCATCGGGACGCGCCGCGCGACCAGGGCCCGCGCCTCGGTCACCCAGCCGCCGATGTCCCGTCGCGCGGTGTCGACGTCCACGAAGACGTAGCCCGCGAGCACCCCGTCCTCGTCCTTGATCATGGGTGGGCCCTGCACCACCCGCACGCTCGCGAGGGTCCCGAGGGGCACCACCGCGCGCCGAGGGGCCCAGCGCTCCACGGCCTCGCGGGAGCTGACACCTCCCGCCATCGGACTGTTCATCGGACCGGCGCTCGCCGTCCGTGAGGACGACCCGCCCATCGACCCGCCCATCCCTCCGCCGGAGGTGCGCGCTGGCGATGCCCCGGCGCCGCTCGCCTCCTGACCCGGCGGCGCATCGAGGGGCGCCGACTGCGGCACCGGCACGAGGATCTCGCGGATCGACTGGGGGTCGGCGCGGAAATCCTGCGCGAGGCGAACGTTGACCGAGAAGCGCGCCCGCCCCGCGATCACGGTGGAGACGCTCATACCGCCGAGGGAACTCTCCACCACGTCTTGCACGTCACGCACGGTGAGCCCGTAGCGCGCGATGGCGTCGCGGTCGGGCACCACATCCAGGTACTCCCGGCCCGTCTGCCGCTCGGCGAAGACGCTGCGAGTGCCAGGCACCTCCCGGAGCACGCCCTCCAGGGCGATGGAGAGGCGCTCGATCTCTTCGAGGCTGGCCCCGAACACCTTGAGGCCCACGGGCGTGCGCACCCCCGTGGTGAGCATGTCGACGCGCGTGCGAATGGGCGGCGAGACCGCCATCTGGTAGCCGGGCATGTGCAGCGCCGCGGAGAGGTCGCGCGCGAGCTCCTCGATCGTGCGCGGGCGGCGGTCGGGCCAGAGCTTCCGCAGCGCCGGCGCCAGCCATCCAGGTGCCTTTCCGCTCCACCAGCGCACGGCAGGGCGTAGGGGCCAGCGGTCGCGCGGGCGCAGTGACACGACCGTCTCGATCATCTCGAGCTGCGCCGGGTCCGTCGCCGTCTCGGCGCGGCCCGCCTTGCCGTGGACCGAGGCGACCTCCGGGAAGGTGCGGAGGATGCGGTCCTGCGCCTGGAGGGCGCGGCGCGCCTCCTCGATGGAGATGCCCGCGAAGGTCGTGGGCATCACCAGCAGCGATCCCTCGTCGAGCGGCGGCATGAACTCCGACCCCAGGCGCATCGCCACCGGGACGGTGCCCGCCAGCACGAGCAGGGCGAGCACCAGCACGACCCCTCGACGGCGCACGGCCCAGCGGACGATGGGCGCGTAGACGCGCGAGAGCACCCGGGCGACGGGGTTCTGGGCCTCGGTGCGGATGCGGCCGCGGATCAGCAGCACCATGAGCGGCGGGGCGAGGGTGATCGAGAGGATCGCGGCCGCGAGCATCGCGAAGGTCTTGGTGAAGGCCAGCGGGCGGAAGAGCCGCCCGGCCTGCCCCGCGAGCGTGAAGATGGGCAGGAAGCTCACCGTGATGAGCAGCAGCGAGAAGAAGATCGGAGAGCCGACCTCCTTCGCGGCGTCGAGGATCACGCGGCGTCGGTCCGCGCCGGGTGGCGCTTCGGCGAGGCGGACGTGGGCGTTCTCGATGAGCACGATGGCCGCGTCGGAGAGCTCGCCCACGGCGATGGCGATGCCGCCCAGCGACATGATGTTGGCCGAGAGCCCCAGGTAGCGCATGGGGATGAAGGCCAGGAGCACCGCCAGCGGCAGGATGATGATCGCCACCAGCGCGCTGCGCAGGTGCAGCAGGAACACGATGCAGACCAGTGCGACGATGAGCCCCTCCTCCAGGAGCGTCTTGCGCAGGGTGTCCACCGACCCCTGGATGAGCTCCGCGCGGTCGTAGGTGGGCACCAGCTCCACGCCCGGCGGCAGCGCGAGCTCGTGGATGCGCGAGCGCACGGCGCGGATCACGTCGAGCGCGTTGGCGCCGATGCGCATCACCACGATGCCGCCCACGGCCTCGCCCCGGCCGTCGAGGTCGGCGGCGCCGCGCCGGATCTCGGAGCCGAAGCGCACGTCGGCCACGTCGCGCACCCGCACCGGCGTCCCCCCGCGGCCGAGCGACACCACGGCCTGGCCGATGTCGTCGAGGTGGGCCACGTAGCCGCGACCCCGGAGCACGTACTCGCGCCCCCCCATCTCGACCACGCGTCCGCCGACCTCGACGTTGGAGTCGCGCACCGCTCGCGCGACATCCGCCAGCGTCAGGCCGTAGCCCGCGAGGCGGTTGGGGTCCGCCACGACCTGGAATTGCCGCTCGAAGCCGCCGAAGGACGCCACCTCCGCGACGCCTCCGACGGCCTGGAGGGCGGGGCGCACGGTGAAGTCCTGGAGCTCGCGGAGCTCGGCCAGGTCGCGGCGACCCGATCGGTCGACGAGCGCGTACTGGAAGACCCAACCGACGCCGGTGGCATCGGGGCCGAGCACCGGCGACACGTCCGGCGGCAGGACCGATCGCACCCGCCCGAGCTGCTCCAGGACGCGGGTGCGGGCCCAGTAGATCTCCGTGCCCTCCCCGAAGATCACGTACACGAAGCTCATGCCGAACATCGAGTAGCCGCGCACGGTGCGCACGCCGGGCGTGGACTGGAGCGCGCGCACCAGGGGGTAGGTGACCTGGTCCTCCACGAGGTTGGGGCCACGCCCCATCCATTCGGTGAACACGATCACCTGGGGGTCGGTGAGGTCGGGGATGGCGTCGAGCGGCGTCTGGCGGACGCAGACCACCGCCCACACCGCGAGGGCGAGGACCGCCGCGAAGACCAGCCCCCGGCGGTTGGCGCAGAACTCGATGATGCGCGGGACCATCAGTGGCCCCCGTGTCCGCTGTGCCCGCTCGCGCTCGTTCCGCTCGTCGCCCGAAGCCGGCTCTCCGAGTCGATCAGGAACACCCCCGAGGCCACGACCGACTCGCCCTCCGCGAGCCCCTCGCTCACCTCGGTGCGCTCGCCGACGCGCGCCCCGAGGGTCACCGCGCGGGGACTGAAGCGGCCGTCGCCCTCGACGACGAACACGTGCGTGCTGGCGCCGGTGTCGACCACCGCGTCGCGCGGTACGACCAGGGCGCGACGGGTGGAGACCGCGAGGGTGGCCGTGCCGTACATCCCCGGACGCAGGGTGCCGGCCGCGTTGGGCACCTCGAAGCGCACGCGCAGGGTGCGCGTCTGCTCATCGAGCGTGGGGTAGACGAAGGCTACCCCCGCGGCGACTGCGGCTCCCCCGGCCGCCTCGAAGGTGAGCTCGGCAGCCTGCCCGGTGGCGACCGCCGAGGCCTCCGACTCGGGGATCTCCGCGAGCACCCAGACCGTCGAGAGGTCGGCCACGGTGAGGAGCTCGGTCGAAGGGTCCACCGCGGTGCCCACGGCGATGCCCCGGTGGAGCACGACGCCGGAGCGGGGCGCCACCACCGTCACGTTGCGCATCGGGCGGCCCGTACGCTCGACCTGGGCGATGTCCCCGGCGGACATCCCGAACACCGAGAGGCGGCCGCGGGTGGCGGCGAGGAGGCCCTGCGTGGCCATGGCGGTTGTCGGGTTGGCGAGGTTCTGGCGCAGCGCGATGAACTCGTTCTGTGAGGCCAGCAGCTCCTGCGAGAAGATGGCCGCGAGGGCCGCGCCGCGCTCCACCCGCTGGCCCGTGGTGTTGACGTAGAGCCGCTCGATCCAGCCCGCCACGCGGGTGTGGACGTGCGAGACTCGCGACTCGTCGAGCGCCACCGTCGCCACGGCGCGCACCGGTCGGCCGACGTCGTCCATCACCACGCGAGCGAGCCGCACGCCGATCGCGTCGAGCTGCGCGCGGGGGACCGCCACCGCCACCCTGGACGGCACGGCGTGGGCCGCGTGCGGGTCGACGGCCCCGTCTCCCATGGCGGTGGTCGGCACGGCGGCGTCGTGCCCGGCGTGCGGATCCACCGGCGTCCTCTCGTGGTGCAGCGAGAAGGGCCAGCCGTGGCGGAGGTGCTGCGCGAGCAACAACCCCAGCGTGAGTACGAGCGCGGCGAGCGCTGCCAGGGAGAGCGTGCGCCACCAGCGCGCCACCAATGGACGGATCATGGCTGCGGCCCTCTCCCGAATCGTCCGACGGCGCGCCCCAGCCGAGCGCGGGCGATGCCGACCTCGACCTCGACCATCACCCGCTCCTCCTGCGTCATGCGCAGCGACACGGCGGCTTCGATCACCGCGACGAGCGGCGCCTGCCCCGCGGCGTAGGCCGCGATCGTCGCTCGCAGCGTCTGGACCGCCTGCGGCTCGACCTCGTCGCGCAGGGACGTGGCTCGCACCCGCGCGGCGTCGAGGGAGCCGTGGGCCGCGCGCACCTCGCCCTCGATCATCGTGCGGGCCCCGCGCAACTCGGCGTCGGCCATAGCCCCCATCGCGCGCGCCTCCTCGACGCCCGCCGCGAGTCGGGACCGCCAGATCGGAACGCTCACCCCCACCATCACCATCACCCCCGGGCCGTCGCTCATCGTGGTCGAGGGTCCCGCACGGACGAAGGCCATCGGCGCGTACATGGCGCGCATCGCTTCGACCTCCGAGCCGTACTGCCGTCGCGTGGCCTCGACCGAGGCGAGCTCGGGCCGCGCTCGCAGGGCCTCCGCGACCAGCGCCTCTACGGGCGTCTGCGGCTCGTCGGGCAGGTCCGCGAGCTCCGGCACTGCGAGATCGCCCGCGCGGCCGAGGGCGGCGTTGAGCATCGCCTCGGCGGCGACGGTCTGGCCCCGGAGCGCGGCCCGTCGCGTGGCCTGCCGTCGCCGCTCGGTGTCGGCGCGCAGCACGTCCGACTGCGGCGCCGCGCCGGCCGCGTAGCGCGCGGTGGCGATGCGGGTGAGGTCTTCTGCGAGCGCGACCTGGCCGTCGAGCACCGAGGCCATCCTTCGCACGCCCGAGAGCATGTGGAACGCCCGCAGCGCCTCCGCCGTCACGTCGAGCACGGTCTCGCCAGCACGCAGCCGCCGTGCTTCGGCGGCGGAAGCGGCGGCCCGGCGACGCGCTCCGAGCACCCCGGAGAGGGGAAAGTCCTGCTGGACCAGAAGGCTCCCGTCCACGCCCATGCCCGAGACGGGGATGTGGTCCGCCGAGAGCATCACCATCGGGTCGGGGAGCGACCCGACGATGGCGGGCCGCTGCGCCAGCGCTCTCACCTCGGCGCGAGCGGCCACGATCTCCGCGCGGTGCGAGTCGGCGTACTGCACCACCGCTGGCAGATCGAGCGGGGTAGGTAGCGCGTCGCGCGCCTGCGCGTGGGCGCTCCGCGTGGTGAAGCCCACGAGGAGCGCGAACACCGCGGCCATGAGGGACGTCCGCGAGGGAGGGCCGCTCTGCCTGTGATCAGCCTCGCCCCTCGTTCTCACTTGTTCCCTTGCTCAAATTCGTCCGGGCCAAACCTCGGACTGAGATCGATGAATGGGTAGTGTGGCCGGGTTGGTTCACGGGGTCAGAGCACCTGGATGGTGCCCTTCATCGCGCCAGCGTGGTTGGTGCAATGGAAGGGATAGAAGCCCGGCGTGCGGAAGGTGATCGAGTGCACCGACCCGCTGGAGAAGGGCAGGATCGGCGTGCTGGGGGGCTCGGTGCCCGCCTCGCCCGGAGCGAGGCCCGGCGCCAACGGGTGCCGCGAGAAGGTCCACATGAACTGTACTGCCTGACCGGTGCGAATCGTCATGCAGGGGAAGTCGAAGGTGTTGGTGCTCCCTCGGGTCATGATCATCCGGTCGCTGGCGGTGCCTCCGGTCTGATCGACGTACAGGTCGGACGTGCAGCCGTTGAGCGCCGCGACGGTGCCGGCGTCGGCTTCCGCGGGCGCGTCGATGGCGGCGCCCACATCGGTCGCGCCGGGCGCGTCGGTGCCGGCGGCGACGTCCACGGGAGCCGAGACGTCGGGGGTGGTCCCGGTGTCGGCGGTTCCGGCGTCGGTGGCCGGGCTTGGCGTGGACTCAGACGAGCCACAGGCCGAGAGCGACAGCGCGAGCAGAACGAAGGGGAGCGGTCGGAGTTGCATCAGGATTTCCATGGGAGGGTGTGAGGGTGGGCGTCTCGTGGGGGTCACGGGTCAGCGCTCGACCATGACGTCGGCCATCATGCCGTGGTCGACGTGCTCGAGGATGTGGCAGTGGAACATCCACATGCCGACACGGTCATCGGGGCGGAACGCGATGCGCACCCGCTCGCGACCGCGGACGTTGACGGTATCCTCCCAGCTTCGGGCCGCTTCGGGCACGCCGTCTCGGGCGACGACCTGGAAGAAGAACCCGTGCAGGTGGATGGGGTGGTCCATCTCGCTCTCGTTGATCACGTCCCACAGCTGGGTCTCGTCTACCGGCGCGCGCAGCGCCGGTACATCGGGCCACGAGGCGCCGTTGATCATGAAGCGGATGGTCTCCGTGGCCTCGTCGACCTGCTCGCTCAGGCGCACCTCTCTCGGCGTCGCACCCGCGGTGTCGATCGCCTCGATCGCGCGCGAGGTCGTTGGAGCCGGGAGCGCCGGGAGCGGAGCGTCGGCGGTGTACGCGACGGCGAGGACGTCCGCCGCGTCGAAGACGCCCGCGCCGTGGCCACGCGAGTAGGGGAGGTTGCGGAGCGCCGCGCGGGTGCCCGGCGGGGCGACCGCGTCGACCAGGACGTCAACCCGATCGCCCGGCACCACCAGCAGCTCGTCGAGCGTGCGCGGCGTCGGGAGCATGCCGCCGTCGGTGCCAATCACCGTGAAGCGATGCCCCGGGAGCGAGAGCCGATAGAAGCGCGCGCTCCCGGCGTTCACGATGCGCCAGCGCTGCCTCTGGCCCGCGCGCATCGGCAGCACGGCGCCAGCGCGGCCGTTGACCACCTGGATGCCGGTGTCGCGGCCGCTGTGGATCTCCAGAAGATCACCGGGCGGCGTGATCTGACCGTCGTCGCCGAGCGTCACGTCGTCGAGGACGATCACCGCTTCCGCGTCGACGCGAGGCTCGTCGTCGCCCCGCACCACGATGGCGCCGTAGAGCCCGGCCTCCATCTGTCGGGCCTCGGCGGCGTGCGGGTGATACCAATAGGTTCCGGCATCGGGGAGCACGAAGCGGTACTCGAACGACGCGCCCGGCGCGACGGGCTGCTGCGAGCGTGGGCTGCCGTCCATGTCGGCGGGCACCCGCAGCCCGTGCCAGTGGATGGTGGTGGGCTCGGCGAGGCGGTTGGTGAAGTGCACCACCAGCGTGTCGCCCACCCGCGCCTCGATGAGCGGACCGGGCACGCCCCCGTTGTAGGTCATCGCGCGGACGCGTCGGCCAGGGGAGAGTTCCCACTCGCCCATGCGGGCCTCGAGGTTGATCTCGACGACGCGGGGGTCGGGGTTGAGGTCGACGGCGCGAGGGAGCGCGAGCGCGGCCGCCGCGGGATCGGGGCCGGTGCGCGGCGCTGTGACGACGGCCGGATCGCTGCCGCAGCCGAACAGGACCATCGAGACCCCAAGCAGACCGCGTCGTGCACTTCTCATGAGTTGATTCATCGGGCTCGGTGTCTGGTGCGAGGTTGGTGAAAGTTCAAGATCGACGACTGCGCAAAGGAGACGAGATCTCCGTTTGAGGGGTCGCGATCACGACGCGGCGCGAATGCGTGTTCGCTATCATGTCCGCCCCATGCATTCAAGTGATGCAGTATCGTGAACACTGCGATGGTCGTCGTGTAACCCGTTCGGTTACAGCGGGATTCGTAGGGTTACTGACTCGTGCTACTCGGGCGTTCATTACGCATGTGCCGTGGCATCTCCGTTCTGGCCCGATATCCGTACTAACCTTTACGGCTCATGTGTAGATGGAGTAGTCAGACGATCCGAGGGAGAGCTCAGGATGCACCGTTCGTCATATGTCTCGTGGGTGTCTGGTCTGATGATGGGTCTCGTCGTGGGCTGTGGCAGCGAGGCGCCCGGCTCTCAGCCTTCAGGCGACGCGGCGGTCACCGCCGACGCCTCAGCCCCCGCCGACGCGGGTCCCATGGGCCTTCCGGTGTTGGGTCGCGGTACGCACCGCGCCGACGCCGTGCTGGTTCGAATCATCGCGACCGCCGAGAGCACCCTCGCGACGCCTCGTGACCTTGCGTTCAACCCGGAGTCACCGCGAGAACTGTGGATCACCAACTTCGGCGACAGCTCGATGACCATCCTCCGCAACGTCGGCGCGGCCGACCAGGACTTCGTCAATCGCGCGGGCCCGCAGCACACCCACTTCATGCCTCACCCGTCGTGCCTCGCGTTCGGCACAGCGGGCATCCTCGCGACCGCCCACGAGGAGGACCAGCTCACCCAGGGACCTCCTCCTCGCGGAACCCCTGCGGACTTCATGGGTCCGACGCTCTTCCTCTCCGGGTACGATGACTTCGACGGCGGTCACGCCTCGCACATCGACATGCTGCACAACAGCCCAAACGCCCAGGGCATCGCGTGGGAGAGCGCCAACATCTACTGGGTCGCCGACGGCTTCCACCACTCGCTCACCCGCTACGACTTCCGCGTGCCTCACGAGCCGGGCGGCGTCGACCACTCGGGCGCGATCGTGCAGCGCTTCGCCGAGGGGGAGATCAGCTACGTCGAGGGCGTGTCGGGTCACCTTGAGTTCGACCGCGACGCCAACCGCGTGTACTTCGCCGACCCGGGCAACCATCGCATCGGCGTGCTCGACCCGTCGACCGGCCGCTCCACCACGTCCATCAGCCCGAACTACGATGGCTCGACGCAGCGCCGCATGATGGGCGCCGACACCACGACCCTCCTCGATGGCTCGACCGTCGGAATGATGGCCCCGTCGGGCCTTGCGCTGAGCGGCGGGCGGCTCTTCGTGACCGACAACGCCACCTCGCGCATCTACGCGCTCAGCCTCACCGGAGCGGTCATCGACTGGATCGACCTCTCGACCACCGTTCGAGGGGGTGGCCTCCAGGGCATCACCCTCGACGCCGACGGCCGGATCTATGTGACGGACGCTATCGACGATCGCGTGCTCGAGATCGCCGCGCGCTGACACTAGCGCGGTAGCACGCCACGCCGTCGTACCCAGTTCGGGAACTGCAGGCCCTGCGGTGCGGGCTCCGACGGCGGCTTCGTACTGGCCTGGTCGAGCTGCGACGGTCGTCTCGCGATCAGGTGCCTTCGACTGAACCGGAGTCGGAAGCGATGCGCAGCCTGGCCACGATGACGTCGAGAGGTGGTGCTCCGCGCAGGTCGCTTCCCGCATAGACGCGGCACGACGACCCGCCGAACGGGGCGACGCCGGTCACCTCGCAACGATCGATGAGGATGGTCGGTGAGCCATAGCCCCGAGCGTGCTCCGGCCCGTTCTCTGCGCTCATGTCGACCTCGGTCCAATGGGAAGGAAGACCGATGGCGGCAAAGGCGCGAGCGAGCTGCTCTCGAGCGGCTGGGACGTTTGGACAGTCGGGAAAATAGAGCAGTTCGACGTCAGCCATGGTTGCCTCCCGGTATAGCGCGGTGCCGATCTACACCACCCCTCTTTCGCTGCCTCCCGTTCGGACGCTGATGCGGCACAGCATGGGCTGATCGTCGGCGAGGACGCTCTCTCCGCGAGCGGGATGGCTCCACCCGTCAGTGGCGGTGCCGATGGTGCGCGTCGGGCGTGTGCGGATGCTCGTGGGTGAGCGGCGAGTGGTGGTGGGCGTGCGCGTGCGGCTCCCCCGGCAGATCGTCCGGGCCGTGCTCGTGCCGGTGGTGCTCGTCGTGGACGTGCGCGTGGGCGTGGTCGAGTGGGTCGTGCGTGTGCCCGTGCCCGTGGCGCTCGCGCAGTAGGAGCGCGACCCCCGCGGCCATCACCGCCATCGCGAGCCCGACGGACCATCCGAGGCGCTCGCCCGTGAGCAGGGTCGCGGCCAGCGCACCGATGAACGGCGCCGTCGCGAAGTACGCCGCCTCGCGTGCCGCGCCCACGAGCCGCAGCGCGTAGGCGTCGAGGACCACGCTCGCGCCGTAGCTCACGCTCCCCAGAGCGAGCGCCGCCGCGGCGATGCGGGGGGAGGGGAGCCGCCCCGCGACCGCGAGCCCGAGGGCCAGGTTGAACGATCCCGCCGCGAGGGTCTTCACCCGCACGAGCGCGAAGGGATCGCGCAGCGAGAGCCGCTGGGTGACGTTGTTGTCGAGCGCCCACGCCGCGCAGGCGCCCGCGAGGAGCAGCACGCCGAGCGTGTCCGCGCGGTGCGACCCGGGCTGGAGCCGCAGGATCACGGCGCCCGTGAGGATGCACACCATCGCGCCCGCGGCGTAGCGCCCGAGGTGCTCGCGAAACACCAGAACGGCGAGCGCGATCGTGAAGGGTGCCTCCAGGTTGAGGAGCAGCGAGCCCGTGACGGCGCTCGTGCGCTGGAGCCCGAAGAGCATCAGCAACGGACCCGCGACCCCGCCCGCCAGCACGACGACCGCGAGCTTCGGCATGTCGGCGCGAACGAGCGGGGCCTCCGTGGTGGCGGGTCGCACGCGACGGTAGATCGTGAGCGCGAGGCCCGCGCCCAGGTACAGGAGCCCCGCGAGGACCTGCGGGCTCACGTCCCCGAGCAGGCGCTTGGAGAGCGGCGCGGAGACGCCGAACAACGCCGCCGCGAGGAGCCCCAACGCGGCCCCTCTCGACGCGACTCCGCGGCTCATGCGCTCACCTCTCCGACGGTCTGCTGAGGCCCCCGCGCGAGCGCGCCGAAGCGTCGATAGAGCGCCGGGACCACGAACATGTTGAGCACCGTCGAAGAGAAGAGCCCGCAGAGGATGACGACCGCCATCGGGGCCTGGATCTCGCTACCAGGTCGTCCCCCTGCGAGGGCCAGGGGCACGAGCCCGAGGCCCGCCGCGAGCGCCGTCATCAGGATCGGCACCAGGCGCTCCATGGCACCGCGGCGCACTGCCTCGTGCGGGTCCGTCACGCCCTCCTCGTGCGCCAGGTGCCGGACGTGGGAGACGAGCATAATGCCGTTGCGGGTCGCGATGCCGAAGAGGGTGATGAAGCCCACCTGCGATGCGACCGAGAGCACCCCGCCTTCGAGGTAGACCCCGGCCACCCCGCCCACGAGCGCGAGCGGCAGGTTGAGCATCACGAGCAGCGCATCCCGCCCCGAACTGAACGCCAGCGCGAGCAGCATGAACACCCCGATGATCGCGACTGCGCCCACGAGGACGATCGTGCGCGTCGCCCCCTCGGCGCTCTCGAACTGGCCCCCGTAGGCGATGCGGTAGCCCGGCGGGAGCGTCACCTCGCGCGCGATGGCGCCCCGGACGTCGCCCACCACGCTGCCCACGTCGCGGCCGGCGACGTTGCAGCTCACCACGAGCTTGCGCTCCACGCCCTCGCGGCCGATCTCGTGCGGGGCGCGGTCGCGTCGAACGTCCGCCAGGGCCCGAAGCGGCACCCTCGCGCCGCGTGGGGTCAGCACGAGCGCGTCACCGAGCTCCGCGATGGTGGGCGTTCGGGCGGGGTCCATGCGCGCGACGAGCTCGAAGATCGCGGTGCCCTCCACCACCTCGGAGACGACGTGCGTGCCGGTGGTGACCTCCAACGTTCGGGCGACGTCGGCGACCCGGAGGCCGTGGCGGGCGATCGCGGCGCGGTCGAAGCGCACCCGCACGAAAGGGATGTCCGCCTGCTGCTCGCGGGCGAGGTCCACGACGCCCTGGACGCCGCGCATGGCGGTCTCGACGGCGGCCCCGAGGCGCCGCAGCTCCACGAGGTCGGGGCCGAAGAGCTTCACCGCGACGCTGGCCCGCGTGCCCGAGAGCATGTGGTCGATGCGGTGCCCGATGGGCTGCCCGAGGGTGATGTTCATGCCCGGGAGCACCGAGAGGTCCCGCCGCAGCGCCGCGAGAAAGGCCTCCCTAGAGCGTGCCGTCTCGCGCAGGCTGACGTCGAGCTCGGAGGCGTGAACCCCTTGGGCGTGCTCGTCCATCTCTGCGCGCCCCGTGCGGCGGGCCACCGACACCACCTCGGGGTGGCGAAGGAGGATCCGCTCGACCCGACGGCCCATGGCGTCGGATTCTGCGAGCGAGGTCCCGGGGAGGGTCACCGTCGCGATGGTGAGCGTGCCCTCGCGAAACTCCGGCAGGAACGACCGTCCCGCGAACCCGAGCGCGACGCCCGCCCCGACGAGGAGCAGCAGGGCCACCGCCGCGAGCACGCGCCACCCACGGAGCGCGCGGTCGAGGAGCGGGGCGTAGCGGGCCTTGAGCCAGGCGGCGAAGCGGGGCTCTTCGGCGCGGGTCACCGCCCTCGCACCGGGGAGGAGGAACGAGCACAGCACGGGCGTGACCGTGACGGCGACGAGCAGCGACGCGCCGAGCGACACCACGTAGGCGAGGCCCAGCGGCTGGAGGAGCCGGCCCTCGACGCCAGAGAGGAAGAAGAGCGGCGAGAACACCGCCACCACGATGAGGGTCGCGAACACGATGGAGCTGCGGATCTCGCGGCTCGCAGCGAGCACGACGGCCAGCGCGGCCTCGCGCCGATCGGGCGGCAGGCGGGCGTTGTCGCGGAGGCGGCGCACGACGTTCTCGACGTCGATGACTGCGTCGTCCACGAGCTCGCCGACCGCGATGGCCATGCCGCCGAGGGTCATGGTGTTGAGCGTGGCGCCGAAGGCCGAGAGCGCGAACACCGCGGTCATGAGGCTCAAGGGGATGGCGACGATGGTGATGACGCTCGCCCGCCCGCTCGCCAGGAAGAGGAGCACCACGAGGAGCACGAGGCCGACGCCGTCGCGCAGGGCCGTGGTGACGTTGTGGATGGCCACCTCGATGAAGTCGGCCTGGTGGAAGATGTTGCGGTGGATGGTCATGCCCGCTGGGAGGGCGCGGCCGATCTCGTCGAGCTCGCGGTCGAGGCGCGCGGTGAGCTCCAGGGTGTTCGCGCCGGGCTGCCGCTGGATGCCCAGGACGACCGCCGGTTCAGCCCGGTATGAGCCCTCACCCCGGCGAAGTGCCGCGCCGACGCGCACCTCGCCCAGGTGCCGCACCAGCACGGGCTCGTCTCCGCGCATCGCGACGAGCGTCTCGGCGACGTCCTCCACCGAGCGGACGCGCCCGGTGCCGTGGACAAGGTACTCCTGCGCCCCCTCGACGAGGAATCCCGCCGACACGTTGAGGTTGGTGTCCCCGAGCGCGCGGAGCACCTCGTCCACGGTGAGGTGGTAGGCGACGAGGCGGTCGGGGTCGAGCACCACCTGGAACTGCCTCCGCTCGCCGCCGGTCACGATCACCTGCGACACCCCGGGCACCGCGAGCAGCCGCCGCCGGACCGTGAAGTCCGCCGCGGTGCGCACCTCCATCGGTGTGTGTCGCGAGCTCGTCATCGCGACGAAGAGGATCTCGCCCATGATGGACGAGACCGGCGCAAGCACCGGCGCCTCGACCTCGGCGGGGAGCGAATCGCGCACCAGCTGGAGCTTCTCGCTCACGATCTGCCGCGCACGAAACACGTCCGCGCCCCACTCGAACTCGACGTAGACGATGGAGATGCCCACTGCCGTCGAGGAGCGCACGCGTCGCACGCCCGGCGCTCCGTTGACCGCCGTCTCGATGGGGTAGGTGACGCGCGTCTCGAGCTCCTCGGGGGCCATCCCGTGGCCCTCGGTGAGGATCGTGACCGTCGGGGCCGTGAGGTCGGGGAAGACGTCCACGGGCATGCGCGAGGCCGTCCAGGCGCCCCATACGAGGAGGACGAGCGCGAGCCCGAGGACGACGCTCCGGTGGACCAGGGACCAGCGCAGGATGGCGTCGATCATGCCGGCCTCAATGGGAGTGTCCGTGGGCGGGCACGGCGCCGCCCGAGGCCGCGAGCTTCACCGACCACGCGCCCCGGGAGACGACGCGCTCGCCTGCGCGCACGCCCTGGGTCACGGCGACGTAGCCGCGGTCGGAGGGGCCGAGGCGCACCGCGCGGCGCTCGAAGGACTCGCCCTCGACCTGCACGAAGACCACGCGCTGGCTGCCGTCGTCCACGACGGCCTCCGCGGGGACGGCGACGGCCTGCGACGACTCGCCGACGAGGAGGTGGGCCGTGACGAAGGCGTTGAGTGGGAGGCGGACGCCGGGGTTCTCGACGGCGAATAGGACGGTCATGGTGCGCGAAATGGGATCGATGCGGTGGCTGTCCCCGAGGAAGGCGTCGGCTCCGAGCTCGATGGGCTGATCGAACCCGGGGACCTCGAACCACGCGCCGCGGAGGTTCGAGACCCGTCCCGCGTCCGCCTCGGGGACACGGGCATCCAGCCAGAGCCGGGTGAGGTCGGCGACGTGGAAGAGGGCAGCGCCGGCCTCGACGAAGGCGCCCGGCGCGACCTCGACCTCGATGAGTGTTCCGGCGAGGGGAGAGCGCACCTGGACGGCCCCGCCGCTCCCGCGGTTTCGGGTCTGCTCGACGCTCTGGAACTGCAACCGCCGACGCTCGGCGGTGGCGAGCGCGGCGCGGGCCTCCTCCTCGATGTGCGCCGCCGCGACCACGCGCTGCTCGGGCACTGCGCCCTCGGCACGAAGCGCGTCGAGGCGGCTGCGCTCCTGGGTGGCGCGCGCGAGATCGAGGCGGGCGCTCGTGACGGCAAGGTCGAGGGACGCGCGGTCGGAGGCCTCCAACCGCGGCACGAGGAGGGCGAGCGGGGCCTCCGCGGCGACCTCTCCACCGATGCGCGGAAACGCCCCGCCGACGCGGACGACCCGTCCCGCGACGGGGGCTGCGACGATCACCTCGCCGTCACCTCGCGCTCGGAGCGTTCCGGTCACGGCGATGAATGGACGGAACGTCCGCTCGGTCGCGGCCTCGGTCCCGAACTCCACCTGCCACTGCTGCTCCTTGAGAAACGGGATCCGCCCGGCGGGGTCGGGTGTGTAGGGAATGGCGCGTCGAGCGGCCTCCACCGTCTCGAACACCACCACATCGCCGAGATCGTGCGTGGCCGTACCATCGCCCGACTGGACCTCGACGAAGAGGTGCCGAGCGCCCGCCGTGGTGGGGATCGCGACGGGGCGGAAGATCCCCGGCACCTCTGGTCGCTCGGTCGAGAAGCGCTCCTCCGACGGACCGCCGCGCAGGATGACCGTGACCCGCCCGGCGCCGAGGGCCGAGAAGTCCGGGAGGCGAGTGACGTGCGCGCCGAAGGGAGTCGGGCGCCCTCGGACCAGGGCGCGCAGCTCCACGAAGAGCTCGGTCCGATCGGTCCAGCTCGTGAACGAGAGTGCTGGTGGCGCTGCGGTCGTGGGTGCGCTGGTGGCCGCGTCGGGCCGTTCGTTGCTTCCGCTACAGGCCGTGAGCGCGGCGAGCAGGATGAGACTCCGGGGTGTCATGGGGCCTCCGTGGCGGTCGTGCGATCGAGCTCGATGCGAGCGCGTCGGGCGGCGTGGTCGAGGTCGAGCGCGGTGAGCTCGTCGTCCCCGGCGCCGCGGTAGGCGTCGAGCAGTTCGAGCAGCGTCATCTCGCCTCCCTGGTAGCCCGCGGTGGCGATGCGAACGAGGTCCGCCGACGCCGCGTGGGCGTCCTCACGGAAGCGCCGGGCGGCCCGCAAGAGCCGCGTCGCCTCGGCGTGGAGCCCTGCGACCTCGCCCGCGAGCTCGGACTCCAGCAACGCGCGCCGCCCCCCGAGCGCTCGCACGTCGCCCGTCGCGTTGAGGCGTAGACCCCCGGATGCGTCCCAGAGCGGGAGGGTGAGCGTCGCGCTGAGGAGGAAGCCATCGGTGCGTCCCTGCGACCCGGCATCGACGCCCTTCCAGCCCGCTTCGAGGCGGAGGTCTGGGAGCCACCACCGCGTCGCCGAGGTGAGCTCCAGGTTGGCTGCACGGAGCCGCTCTGCGAAGCCCTGAAGGCGAGGCCCGCGGAACGCCGTCGCGCGCAAGGTCGGGACCGCCGCAGGCTCATCGTCGGGAAGCAACCGGCCCTCCAGGGTGAGTCCCTCGGCGGCGCCATCGGGGAGTCCAACGAGGGCCGCGAGTCGAGCGAGCGCGTGATCCCGGGCGGCCTCCTCGATCTGCGCCCGTCCCTCCGCGACGATGCGCTCCCGCTCCAGACGTCGGCGGTCGTAGAGCGCCGTGTCGCCACGCGCCGTGCGTCGTCCGACGATCGTGAGCGCGGCCTCGATGCGACCGATCCAGGCGCGCAGCGCCGCCGCTCGCTCCTGACGATGGAGGGTCTCGTAGAAGCGCAGCCGTGCGTCCGCGGCCACCTCGACGCGCGCAGCCGCGCCCTCGTGGACCGCCGCGTTCGCTCGACGGTCGCCGGCCTCGACGCGGAGCCCTCGACGATTGCCGAGGTCGATCACCTGCGAGACCGAGAGGTAGTCCTCGCCCGTACCTAGGGCGCCGAAGGTCTGTTCGCGCAAATAGGTGATCTGGGGGTTGGGGTACGCCCCGAGCGTGCGCGCGGCTCCGCGCTCGGCCTCGATCGCCCCGCGGATCGTGTCCGCCAGGGGCGCCCTCGTGAGCGCCCGCCGCACGGCCTCCTCCGCGGTGAGCGACGTGGCCATCGCGACCTGATTCGCGCGGGGTGCCTCGACCTGAGCGCGCGCGATGGACGGCAGGAGCAGCAGGGTCAGAAGAAACCGCCCGACGACCGGTTTTTTGGATGTGGCGATCGGCGCGGGGTGGACTCGACGCATGATCGTCGCCTCAGTGGGTGAGCGCCCCGAGGAGCGACTCGGTGACGTGGTGGAGGGGGGCGCTCGCGGCGAGGAGGCCGAGCGTGGCGAGGGCGGCGACCGCGAGCGGGCGAGAGAGGGTCCCCGAGGTTCGGGGCGGTTCGAGGAGCGCCTCGACGCGCGCGGGCACATCGCCCCCGAAGGAGGCGGCGACCGGGGCGAGCCCGGAGGGCGTCTGGAGGAGGCGCTCGACCTTTAGGATGACCTCGGCGACCAGGAGTCGATCGCCGACCGCGCGGCCCGCAGCCTCGTCGCAGCTCTGCTCCGCGGAGAGCGTGAGCGCGTGCAGGAGGCTCGCCCGCATCGGGCGCCACACGAACAGGGTGGCGGCGTCGGCAAGGAGTCGCAGCAGGGTGTCGCGCCGGATCGCGTGTGCCCGTTCGTGGTGGAGCATGACGGCGAGGTGGGCCGGCGAGACCTTCGCGACGAGACCCTCCGAGACAACGACGGCAGGGCGAACGACGCCTACGAGCAGGCACAGCGGCGTCTCGATCGGCAGCACCCGTGCGCCCAGCGCTGTGTTGTCGTAGCGGGGGTCGAGCAGCCGCGCCGCGACGCGTGAGGCGCGCAGGAGCCCGGCCAGCGAACCCGCCGAGCGCACGGCGAACCAACCGGCCGCGAGCGCGAGGAGGATCCACGAGGCCGCGTTGGCGGCGTGCGTGGGGGGATGGAGGAAGCAGAGGTGAACGTGCCCGTGGTGGGCGGCACAGTGGTCGTGCGCGGGCCATCGCAGCGCGAGGAGCGAGGGCACGAGCGCCGCGAGGAGTCCAGCGAGGCCGAGAACGAGCGGTGCGAGCGAGAGCAGGAGGAGCGCGCGATGCCGCCGCTCGGGCGCCCACGGTGCGATGCGCGCAAGCACGGCGGGGGTGATGGCGGACACGACGAGCCCGGAGAGGAGCGCGAAGCCGAGGCCCGCGAGCAGCACGAGCTGGAGCGCGCCGAGGGCGTTCACGGGCGCTCCTTCGCGCGGGCGCGACGCTCGGCGACCAGGGCTTCGAGGCGCGCGAGGTGCTCGGGACCGGCGCGTTCGGTGAGTTCGACGAAGGCCGAGACCATGGCGTCGGCCTCGCCTTGCATCAGCTCTCCGACGAGCTCACCGAGGGCGCGGTGCTGAAACTGCTCCCGGGTGACGGTCGGCCGGTAGACGTGCGCGTGGCTCACCTTGTCCCGCTCGAGGAGGCTCTTCTCGAAGAGGCGCTTCAGGGTCGATTGGACGGTGTTCACGGTGATGCCGCGTCGCGCTCCGAGCGCGCTATGGATCGCCTTCGCCTCGCCGTCTCCGCCCCTCCAGAGGTGCTCCATCACGGCGGCCTCGAGGGTGCCAAGGAGCGGCGGTCGGACAGGGCCAGATCGCATCGCGCGAAGGTATCTGAAGAAAACCGGGCGTCAATCGGTTTTAGCAGAACGTCATCGCCTCGGACACAATGCTCAGCAAGCCCGACCGCCCCTCTCGGGGGTGAGCGCGCAACCAACGGCCGCTCAACGACGGATGCCGCCTACGAATCCATGGCGTGCCACCCGGACTCGAGGATCTACTCGGAATTCCTCGCGACTTGCCGAGCGCCGCGTGATGCTGGTTGCGCATCTCGTGGGCCCTACGCCCGTAGCATTCGGAGGCCGTTCGCGATGACCAGGAACTCGCTCACCTCGTGCGCGAGCACCGCGACGGGGAGGGCGAAGACGCCGCCCACGGCCCCCACCGCGAGCACGGCGATGACGACGATGGAGAGCACGACGTTCTGCCGGATGACGCCCCAGGTGCGCCGGCTGAAACCGACGAGGTACGGGAGGCGCATGAGGTCGTCGGTCATGAGCGCGACGTCGGCCGTCTCGAGCGCGACGTCGGTGCCGGCCGCGCCCATCGCGATGCCGACCGCGGCGGCGGCGAGCGCGGGCGCGTCGTTCACGCCGTCGCCGACCATCGCGACCTCCCCGTAGCGCGCGCGCAGCTCGGCCACACGCCGGGTCTTGTCCTCGGGGCTCAGGTCCGCGAACACCTCATCGACGCCCGCCTTCGCGCCGATCGCGCGGGCGGCGCGGGCGTTGTCGCCCGTGAGCATGACGACGCGGGTGATGCCGGCGAGCTTGAGCGCGGCGACGGCCTCCGCGGCCTCGGGCCGCAGCGGGTCCGCGATCGCGACGAGCCCGTGGAGGGCCTCCTTCGTGCCGAAGAGGACCACGGTGTTGCCGGCCTCCTGGAGGCGCTCGACGTGCGCCTCGGCGCCCGCCAGGGGGGTACCCAGTTCCGCGAAGAGCTTGGGGCTGCCGACGTAGAGCCGGCGCCCCCCGACCGTCCCCTGCGCGCCGAGCCCGGTCATCGACTGGAAGTCCTCGGCCGGCGCCGCCTCGACGCCCGCGGCCTTGGCGCGCGCGAGGATCGCCCGGGCGAGCGGGTGCTGCGAGCGGGCCTCGAGCGCGGCCGCCTCCGCGAGGAGGCTCCGCTCGTCGTGGCCCTCGAAGGGCACCACCTCGGTCACCTCCGGCCGACCCACGGTGAGGGTCCCGGTCTTGTCGAACGCGACGACCCGGATCTTGGCGAGCTCCTCCAGGTGGACGCCGCCCTTGATCAGGATGCCGCGCCGCCCCGCGGTCCCGATCGCCGCGACGAGCGTGATCGGGACCGAGATCACGAGGGCGCAGGGCGCCGCCGCGACGAGGAAGACGACCGCCCGGTGGAGCCACGCCGAGGCCCCGAGCCCGAGGGAAAGGGGGACGACCGCGAGGAGCGCCGCGGCCGCGAGCACGGCGGGGCTGTAGCGCCGACCGAAGCGCTCGATGAAGCGCTGGCTTTTGCCCTTCTTCGCCTGCGCCGCCTCGACGAGCTGGATGATGCGCGAGATCGTGTTCTCCGCGAAGGCCTTGGTCGCCCTCACGGCGAGCACGCCCTCGCCGTTGATCGACGCGGCGAACACGGCGTCCGCGGGCGCCTTGTCCACCGGCACCGACTCGCCCGTCACGGGCGCCTGGTTGACGGCCGAGCGCCCCTCGATCACCTCGCCGTCGGTCGGCACGGCCTCGCCGGGCCGCACGATGAACACGTCGCCGGGCCGGAGCTGCTCGACCGGGACGCGCTCCTCCTTGTCCCCGCGGCGCAGGAGGGCGGTCTTCGGCGCGAGGTCCATGAGCGCGCGGATGGCGTCGCGCGTGCGCTCGGCGGTGTACCCCTCGGAGGCCTCGCTGATCGCGTAGAGGAAGACGAGCGCCGCGGCCTCGGCCCACTCGCCGAGGAGGCCCGACGCGACGGCCGCGACGGTCATGAGGAGCTCGATGCCGACCTCCCGCTCCTTCACGAGCTCCTCAAGGGCCTCGCGGGCGAAGAAGTACCCGCCCACCGCGACGGCGGCGACGTAGAGCCCCGTGGCGACGCCGGCCGGGAGGCCGAGCTTCCCGCCCACGTAGCCCACGGCGAGCAGGACCCCCGCGGCGGCCGCCGAGAGCACCTTCGGGTTCCGCCATGGCTTCGGCATGGGGCCCTTCGGCTTGGCGTGGCAGCCGTCGCTGCACGCCTCGTCCTGGTCTTCCTCGCGGTCGCTAGTCGTGTCGGTCATGGCGCCTGGTCCTGCGGTGGGGTGGGCCGGGGGTCCGTTGCTCGGCGGCCGCCGAGCCACGCGTAGAGTGCGGGGAGCACGAGGAGGGTGAGGAGCGTCGAGGACACGATCCCGCCGATCACGACCGTCGCGAGGGGGCGCTGCACCTCCGCGCCAGCGCCGTCGGAGAGGGCCATCGGCACGAACCCGAGCGAGGCGACCAGGGCCGTCGTCAGCACGGGGCGCATCCTCACGAGCGCCGCTTCGCGGACCGCGCGGGCCGGGTCGTCGCCCGCCTCCTCGCGGTGGCGTGCCGTCGAGACGAGCACCAGGCCGTTCAGCACGGCGACGCCGAAGAGGGCGATGAAGCCCACCGCCGCCGAGATCGAGAAGGGCATCCCGCGCGCGGCGAGCGCGAGCACCCCGCCCGTGGCGGCGAAGGGCACGTTCAGGAAGATGATCGCGGCCGGGCGGGCCGCGTTGAAGCTCGTGTAGAGCAGCACGAAGATGAGCCCGAGCGCGAGCGGGATCACGACCGCGAGCCGGCGCGTCGCGGCCTCGAGCTGCTCGAACTGCCCGCCCCACTCCACGCGGTAGCCGGGCGGGAGGCGCACCTCGCGCCCGACCCGCGCGCGGGCCTCGGCCACGAAGGAGGCGAGGTCGCGCCCGCGGACGTTGGCCTGGATCGCCACGCGCCGCGACACGTCCTCGTGGCTCACCTGGGCCGGGCCGGGGTCGTCCGTGATCGTCGCGACCTGCGCGAGCGGCACCGTGCGCCCGTCGAGGGTCGCGACGGGCAGGTCGCTCAGGGCGTCGGGGGCGGCGCGCGTCGCGGGGTCGAAGCGCACCTGGATCGCGTACGCGAGCGCCCCCTCGCGGACCTCGCCCACCGTGATCCCGCCGAGCGCGCTCACGGTGTCGAGCACGTCGCCGACGCGCACGCCGTAGCGCGCGGCCGCCCGGCGGTCGATGGCGACCCGCCGCATGGGGAGCCCGCTCACCTGCTCGGCGCGCACGTCCTGGGCGCCCGGGACGCGGCGCAGGCTGCGCACGATCTCGTCGGCCGACTCGCGCAGGAGGTCCAGGTCGTCGCCGAAGAGCTTGACGACGACGTCGCCGCGCGCGCCCGCGATGAGCTCCGCCATCCGCTGCTTGATGGGCTGCGAGAAGCCGAAGACGATGCCGGGGACGGCGCTCCGCACGCGCCGCTCCATGGCCTCGACCAGGTCCTCGCGGCGGCGGAAGCGCCAGCGCTCGCGCGGCCGGAGCATGACGAGCACGTCGGTCATCTCGACGCCCATGGGGTCCATCGCGATCTCGCCCCGCCCCGTGCGGCAGACCACGGTCTCGACCTCGGGGAAGGACCGCAGGGCGCGCTCGAGGTCGGTCGTCTGGCGCGCGGCCTCGGGGAGCGAGGTGCTCGGCAGGCGGAAGACTTCGAGCGCGATCGCGCCCTCGTCGAGCTCCGGGATGAACTCCCCGCCGCGTGTCGTGGCGACCCCCGCCGCGACCGCGAGCAGGGCGACGGCGACCCCCATCGTCACGAAGCGCCACCGGAGCGCGGCGTCCAAGAGCGGTCGGTATACGCGGCGTGCGGCCGCGACGAGCCAGCTCTCCTTCTCTTTGAGCCGGAGCGGCAAGAGGAGCGAGGCGAGCACGGGGGTGAGCGTGAGCGACAGCACGAAGGCCGTCGCGAGGGCGAAGATCACCGTGAGCGCCATCGGCCGGAACATCTTCCCCTCGACCCCTTCGAGGGTGAGGATCGGCAGGTAGACCAGCGCGATGATGAGCTCGCCGAAGGCCGTCGCCGAACGCACCTCGAGCGAGGAGGTGAGCACGACCTCGTCTCGCTCCGTTGGCGTGAGCGCGCGGCCCTCCTTCGCGTGCCGTTCGGAGAGGTGCCGGACGGCGTTCTCGACGATGATGATGGCGCCATCGACGACGAGGCCGAAGTCGATCGCGCCGAGCGACATGAGGTTGCCCGAGAGGCCGGCCGCCCGCATGCCGACGAAGGCGCCGAGCATCGCGAGCGGGATCATGGCCGCGACGACGAGGCCCGCCCGGAGGTTCCGCAGCATGAGGAAGAGGACGAAGACGACGAGGAGGCCGCCCTCGACGAGGTTCCTCGCCACCGTCGCGACGGTGCGGCGGATGAGGTCGGTGCGGTCGTAGTAAGGCTCGATCCGCACGCCCGGCGGGAGCGTCGGCTGGATCGCCGCGACCCGCGCGCGCACCCGATCGACGACCGCGCGGGCGTTCTCGCCGAGGAGGAGGAGGGTGACCCCCGCGACGATCTCGCCCCGGCCGTCGCGCGTGACGACGCCCTGGCGCACCGCCGGCACGAAGGCGACCCGGCCGAGCTGCCGGAGGTAGACCGGCGTGCCGCCCTCGCCCAGCGCGACCACCGTGTCGCCCAGGTCGTCGAGCGAGCGGATGAGACCGTCGCCGCGCACGAGCACCTGCTCGCGGTGGCGCTCGAGGTACGCGCCCCCGGCGCTCCCGTTGGCGTGCTCGACCGCCTCGAGCACCTCGCGGAGCGTCAGGCGGTGGGCGACGAGGCGGGCCGGATCGAGCTCGAGCTGGTAGGTCTTGAGCTCGCCGCCGAAGGTGTTGACCTCGATGACGCCCGGCACCGTGCGGAGCTGCGTCGCGATGGGTCCCTCGAGGAGCGCGCGCAGCTCCATGGCCGAGCGGCCGGGGCCGCGGACCTCGAACTGGTAGATCTCGCCGAGGCCCGTGGTGATGGGCGCGAGCACGGGCTCGCCGTAGCCCGCGGGGATGGCCGCGCGGGCCTCCTGGAGCCGCTCGGAGACGAGCTGACGGGCGCGGTAGATGTCCGCGTCGTCGGCGAAGATGATCGTCACCTGCGAGAGGCCGAACTTCGAGACCGAGCGCACGTCCACGACCTCCGGGATGCCCGTCATCGCTCGCTCGATGGGGGTCGTGACGAAGCGCTCGACCTCGAGCGGTCCGAGGGCCGGCGCCGTGGTGAGGACCTGCACCTGGACGTTGCTGATGTCGGGCACCGCGTCGATCGGGAGGCGGGTCGCGGCGTGGACGCCCGCGACCGCGAGGACGGCGGTGAAGGCGAGCACGAGGAAGCGGTTCTGGAGCGACCACTCGACGAGGCGTTGGATGACGATCACGGCCTCACTCCCCTTCTTCCTCGCCCTCGCCGAGGTTGGCGCGGTCGAGCTCGGCCTTGAGCGTCACGCTCCCCTCGGTCGCCACCTCGTCGCCCTCGCGGAGCCCCCGGCGGACCTCGACCCGGTCGCCCGACCGTTCGCCGAGCTCGACCCGGCGCGCGGCGAAGCGCCGCGGCGCGACCTGGACGAAGACCACGTCGTCGTCGCCCACCTGGTGGACGGCCGAGACGGGCACCACGAGCGCCTCGCGCGCCTCCTCACGCCCTCCGGGGCCCGCGTCCTGACCTTCTTCCTCCGTCTCAGGTTCCGGCGCGTCGGCGGCGCGCCCCGCGTCCGCCGGGGGGGCGGGCGCGTCGCTCGTCGCGAGCTCGGCCCGGACGAACATGCCGGGCCGGAGGGCGCCGTCGGCGTTCGGGACCTCGACCCGCACCGGCACGGTGCGCGTGCGCTCGTCGAGCGTGGCCCCCACGTACGTCGCGCGTCCGGGGAAGGTCCGGTCCCGAAAGGCCGTCGTCGTAAGGGTGACGGGGGCGCCGACGGCGATCCGCCCGAGGTCGCGCTCGTAGGCGCGCAGGAGGACCCAGACCTCGGTCGGGTCCGCGACCGTGAAGAGCGTCGCCGTCGCCTCGACCGGCTGCCCGACGATGGCGTCGCGCGCGACCACGACCCCCGCGATGGGGCTCCGCAGCACGACCGTCGCGCCGGACGCGCCCGCCCCGAGCCGGAGGGCCGCGAGCGCCCCCTCAGCCGCTACGAGCTCGGCCTCCGCTGCCCGCAGGCTCGCCCGGGCCTCATCGACCTCGCGCGTCGCATTGATCCCCTCGGCGCGCAGCCGCTCCTGGCGGGTAAGGATGACCTGGGCGGCATCCCGACGCGCCCGGGCCACCGTGTTGGCGCCGCGGGCGGCGGCGGACGCGGTGCTGTCGAGCGTCGCGAGGATCTGCCCGCGGGCGACGCGGTCGCCGACCCCGACGTGGAGGCGCCCGACGCGCGCGGGGACCTGGGGTCCGACCGCGGCGACGCGGTCCGGGTGGAAGACGACCTCCCCCGTGAACGACAGGGCCCGCACGAGGGGCTCGCGCCGGGCCCGCGCCGTCTCGATCCGCGCGTTGCGGAAGCCCTCCTCCGAGAGCGTGACCTCGCGGCGGCCCTCGCCCTCCTCGCCGTGCTCGTCCGCCTCCGCCGCGCCCTCGCGCGGGGCGTGCGTCGGGGAGGGCGACCCGCGGCGCCGGACCCACTCCTCGACCCCGAGGGCGACCCCCGCGACGAGGACGACGGAGACGAGCAGCCTGCCTCTCCGCGGAGTCATCGGAACACCCCCCGGGCGGCGTCGAGCGCGGTCCCCGCGAGCGCGACCTCGAGGAGTGCGTCGAGGTGCTCCCGGCGCGTCTCCGCGGCCTGCTGGCGGACGACCAGCACGCGCGTGAGGTCGGCCTGCCCGAGCTCGTAGGCGCGCTGCACGAGCCGCACGGTCGCCCCGAGGTTCGGCAGCGCGTCGGCGTCGAGGAGGCGCAGGCCCTCGTGGGCGGCGTCGAGCCGGGCGCGCGCCGCGACGACCTCGGTGGCGGCGCGCTGCCGCAGGAAGTGCTGCTCGGCCCCGAGGAGGCCCAGGCGGGCGCGCGCCTCGGCGACCGGACCCTGGTTGCGCTGGAAGAACGGCAGGGGCAGCGCGAGCCCCGCGAGGTAGACGTCGGCTCCCTCCTCGCGCTGGTAGCTGAGCTGGAGCGTCGGGACGGGCAGCCGTCGGCGCTCCTCGAGCGCGACCTCCGCCTGGGTGACCGCGAGGGAGAGCTCGGCGGCGTGCAGGTCGCGGCGCACCCCGGCGGCCGCGGGGACGTCCGCCGCGGCGTAGCGCGAGCGCACCTCGTCGAGCGCACCGGCGAGGGAGAGCGCCTGGTCCGCGTCGAGCCCGAGGGCGAACCGGAGCGCCGCGTCCGCCGCGGCGACGCCCGCGTCCGCCGCGGCGACCGCCCGCCCGGCGCGCGCGAGCTCGACCCGCGCCGCGAGCAGGTCCAGGTCCCCGGCCTCGCCCGCGCTCCGGCGGGCCTCGGCGACGCGCACGATGTCCGCGGCGAGCGTGCGCTGCGCCTCGGCGGCGTCGCGCAGCGCGGCCGCGTGGAGCGCCCGGTGGTAGGCGTCGAGGGCGGCCATGGTGGCGCGCCGGGCAGCGTCGTCACGGAGCGCCTGGTCGCGCGCGACCGCCCCCTCGGCTGCGCTGAGCCTCAGGCCGCGCACGCCGTAGACCTCGAGCGGGACGCCGAGCGTGACGTACACGTCGGTGACCTGGTCGGCCGTGCGGAAGCGCGGCCCGGCGACGAAGCCCACGGAGGGGTTCTCCTGGAGCCAGGGGCGCGCCGCCGCGACCTCGCTGCGCGTCACCTCGACGCGCCGCTCGGCGGCGACCGCCTCGGGGCTCCGGCGGCGCGCGAGCGAAAGCACCTCCGCGTACCCAACGCGCAGGGCGACCCCCTGGGCCGCGACGGATGGCGTCGCGACCGCGATCACGGCAGCCAGCAGCGCGGGCACCGCGTGACGAACGAATCTCTTCACGGTCTCCTCCTCCTCGAGCGTCACGCGCCGGGCGAAAGGCGCAGGACGACGTGCTTGCCGCGGGGTCGCGGCGACGTGCCGGAACGAGCGAGGCGCTCAGGCGCGCGGGGGGTGGAACACGTCGCCGGGATGCCAGCGAGAGAGGAGCCTGGGGGGTGGGGACGGCACGGGAAGGAGCGCCGGGGCGGGCACGACGAGCGGCGGGATGACGGCATCCGGCAGCGGCGCCAGGTGAATCTTGGCGCAGTCCCCGTGCGTGCAGTTCGGCGGGCAGTGGCGCGCGTCGTCCGACGACGGGCAGTCCGCGTCGCAGGCCGGCTCCTCGAACCCGAGCACGGGCGCGGCGAACGCGGGCACGCCGGAGAGGAAGGTCGCGAGGAGGAGCGCGAGCACCAGCCGCACGACGAAGGCGAGCGTACGCGGCCGGCGGAGCCTCACGACGCCGGCCCGCCTTCGACGCGTCGGCGAGCGTCGGCGAGGAGCGCGCGCACCCAGCCGCTGGTGAGGGTGTAGTAGGCGAGCTTGCCCTCCATCCGGTAGGCCACGAGGCCCATCCGGCGGAGCGTCTGGAGCTGGTGGGAGGTCGCCCCCATCGACCGCCCGAGGATGCGCGCGAGGTCGCACACGCACAGCTCCGTCCGGGCCAGGGCGTAGAGGAGGCGCAGGCGCGTGGGGTCGGCGAGGGCGCCGAAACCGTCCGCGGCGCGCGCGATCACCTCGGGCGCCGGCAGGGCCGCCTCGGCGGCCGCCACCCGGGCCTCATCGACGTAGCGCGTCTGGCACACGCCCTCGGCAGGCGCCCCGGCGCAGCCGTCCGAGACGGCGGGCGGCCGGACGCGAGCTGGGCGGCGCGCTGTCGATTGCATGCTTGCGCAAGCGTCGCTAGATGGAGGGGTGATGTCAAGGGCCACCCTCGAGGCCGACGGGAAACGCTTTGACAGCGAGGTGCCCCCCGGCCGATCCGGGCGTGAGCTCGGACGAGGGGTCGTCGGTCACCGCACGCACGTCAGCGCGGCGCAGGTCCGTCCTGCACGCGGCGCGCGTCGGCGGTGCGGTTCCCGCCGTCGGGGTTCAGGTCAGGCGGCCTCCTCGCGTGTCGGGGCTGCGAGCGTCGGCATCGTCGCTCGCCCGGCCAGCAGCCGCGCAGCCCGCTTGAGGTTGACCACCACCAACCTCGAATACGAGGCCTGGTATGACTTCCTCGGGCGCAAGGAGATGGTCAAGGCGCTCCTCGACCGCCTCCGCCACCGCTGCACGACCATCGCCGTCGAGGGCAGCTCGCTCCGCACGCCCGAGCCGTAGCCCCACCTCCCAGACATCGACGACGAACCGACGACGACGCCCGCGGCGACGCCGTGCTCACACGCACGCGCCGAACGTCGCCGACAACCTCGCCAGCGACCCCATCGCAAACACGATCAGGAACACGACCGCGACGGTGACGCGAAACGCGTCTCCCGAGGGGGGGCACTACGCGTGAGCGCAAACGGGTTCGTTCGCGTGAGCGCCGACAGCCCTGGGTGGCGAGCTGCCAGGTGAGCAGGCGCCCGAGCCCGGTGTGGGACGCGAGCGCGAGGCCCGTGCGCACGAGCGCCGCGCCGAGGGACTCCAGCGCGTCGAGCACCCGCGCCGCGAGCGCGCGCACGCCGTCGGCGACGGCCCGGCTCGCGGCCCCCACGCCGTGGGGGGTCTCCGGGTCGAGGCGCGGCCACCGCGAGGGCCTCGGCGGGGTCGATCAGCGCGGCGGTGAAGGCGGTCCATCGGCGCACGCTCGTGGGGCTCGCGCCGATGGCCTCGGCGACCCGCCGGGTGGGCTCCGCCGCGCCGGCGTGCATCGCCGTGGCGTGCGCGACCACGTCGGGCTGGAACTGCCACCGCGGGTACGCGCCCGCCGGGTACGTGGTGAAGGCCACGCGACAGTGCGCGCACCGCTATCGCTCCCGCGTCTGTGCCTCGCGCAGGAGTCGGGCCCCAGGGGCCGGGATCACCGTGACGGTGACGAGCCGCAGGCCGTTGCGCCAGCTGCGGGACTGACAGCACGGACTGCTCGGCACATCCTCGGGCCGCGTGCGTGCCGGCTCCGGGGCGCTGGGACTCCTGCGCGGCTCGCACCCTGGATCACCCGCCATGACGACCCCTGGACGCAACGACCCATGCCGCTGCGGTAGCGGCAAGAAGTACAAGAAGTGCTGCCTCCGCCGCGACGACGAAGCGGCGGCGCTCTCCGCGCCACGCAAGGTCGCGGTGGCGGCGGCTCCACCGCCCGCGACGTGGACGATCGTCGAGGGCAAGCTCGACCTCGACTCCAACCGCGTCGTGACGCTCCTGCGGGAGGGTCGCCTCGACGAGGCGGAGCAGGCGCGGGACACGCTGCGCGAGCGCTATCCCGACACGATCGATTGGATCGAACGCACGGCCATGATCCACGAGGCACGAGGGAACCTGCGCGAGGCCATTGCGTGGTGGGAGCGGACCCTGCGCTTCATGGAGAGCGAGGACGGCTTCGACGACGAGGGGCGCGACGACATCCGTGGGCTCATCGACCGCCTCCGCGCGAAGGCCGACGCGGCGCAGGCGGTCACGCCGTAGCCGTCATCCGACAGAGAGCTCGGGTCGAGTCACGACATGGAGCGTGGGCGGTAACAGCTGGGCGTGGGTCATCGGGGCCCTCGCCTTCTACAACAGCCGCAGCACCGCCACTCGCGGCGCCGTGACGCGCAGACCCGCGGACCGCACCCGGCCGCGGATCTCTTCGAGCGTTGGCGTGCCGCGCCCATCGGGCCTCGTCGAACTCATCGCGGGCCGAGACCCGGTTGCCTTCCCACCGCGGCGAGGCTCCGTCGGCGGCGTCGGCCGAGCGCGGCCAGCGCGAGCGCGATCCATCCTCCGACGCGCACCGGCGCAGGTCCCGTGTGGCATCCGCAGTCGGAGGGCGCCGGTGGTCGCGCGGTGATGGCGCTGTCGCTCGTCGCGGCCATTCCGGTGTCAGTGGACGGCGCTCCGACGTCGGCTTGCGGTGTGTCCGATGAGACCGCATCCAGGCCGGCCGCATCGGGGGCCGCGTTGCCAGCGTCCATTCGTGGGGTAGGCGGTTCGAGCTCCTGTTGGAGCGTCGGCCAGCGCTCTCCGCAGATCACTGTCCCCTCCGACGGCCTCGCACACGCCGGCGGACCGAGGACGTCCTCGAAGCGCAGCACGCTCTCGAAGTGTTCGCCCCCGTCCATCGAGCGTCCGAGCGCCCACGGCTGGCGCACCCAGTCGGTCACCAGCCACAGCACCCCCGCGTGGAAGCGTAACCCATGCGTCGGGAGCATACCGATCTGGGTAAACCGCTGACCGCCGTCGGTGGACCGGAACAAGCCCTCGTCGGCGCTGCCGTACCAGACCGTGCGGCCGTCATCCGAGAGTGCGAAGCCGACCATGGCATCGCGGGTGCGGGCGACGACCTCGAAGTGCGCCCCGCCGTCGCCACTCCGCAGCAGGGCCGATCCGAAGCCCTCGATCACCCTCACGTAGAGCACGTCGGGGTCGGTGGGATCCACGCCGGACACATACGCCGAGTCGCCGAAGCCTCCGGGGGCGCTGAGCTCGCGGAAGGTCCCGCCGCTGTCGTCGCTGAGGAGCACCCGCGGAGTCCGCGAGGGCGTGTCGTCGAAGCCGCTGGCGTAGACGCGATCGGGGCGCGACGCGGCGACCTCGACGGTGAGGAAGCGCAGCCGATCGACCCCGTCACCCATGCGCCGAAACGCCAGCGAGGTGTCCGCGCGAAGGACGTAACTCCGCGACCCGGTGGTGCTGTCCGTCGCGTAGAGCATCGCGCCGTCGGGGGTCGCGGCGAGGTCGGTGATCTCGCGGTGCGTGACGCTGGCAAGGTCGCGGACGTCGCAGCCGTCGTTGAGGGCGTGCGCGCCATCCTCGAAGCCCACGGCGATGTCGCCGAGGGCCGTGACCTCCACCGGCGGGTCGAAGCCCAGGCCCGGGACGAACGGAAAATAGATGAGGTCTTCGCAGTACCAGCGGAAGGTGCGCCCCGCGTCGCGGCTCACCAGCAAGCCGAAGGTGACGCGCAGCGCGATGACGTCCGAGCGCGTGCCGGGGCCGAGCACCACCTGCTGCGCCGCGGGGAAGCGCCCGTTGGCGTGGGAAGCGCCAGGGGAGAGAGCCACGAGGACGGCCGCGAAGAGGGCGGCGCCGAGGGGTCCGGCGCGGTGCGCGCGAGCGGGAGGGATCACGGGCATCGGAAGAGCGCCGTGAGGTGCCGCACGTCGTCGTCGGAGAGCACCTCGTTGGAGAACGGCGGCATGCTGCCAGCGTAGCCGAGGAAGCTCCCGTGGCGGATCTTCTCTACGACCACCGTGCGCATGTACGTCGTGGCGTCGGGGTAGGTCGGCGAGAATACGGTCGCGCAGTGCTCGCGCTGGGTGTCCTGCGGGATGATGGACACGAGCGACCCGAGCCGTCCGGCACCCGTCCCGATGGCACCGTGACAGTTCGCACAGGCGCGGTCCCAGATGGGTCGTGCGCGGGCTGCGTCTCCATCGCCGAGAGACCGGACGGTGCGCGGCCAGGTGTACGCCAGCGGCTGCGTTCCGGCCGTGGAGCCCTCCGGGGCGAGGGAGTCGAGCCAGGCGGAGAGCGCCTCGCCCGTGGGCCCGTCGAGGTCCGTCGGCGTGCCGCGCTGGAAGAAGACCCAGCACCGCTCGACCGCCTCGCGCAGGTGCAGCACATCACCGCCCCAGAACGACGGCCGTCTTGCCGCGCCCTCCAGCGTCGCGCCCGGCAGCAGGCGGTCACCGACGTTCGCGGGGCGCACGGCGTGGCAGGTGGTGCAAGAGAAGACGTTGTACCGCGAGCTGCTCGACGCGGGATCACCGGCGATCTCGGCGCCGCGCGCGGCGAGCGGTTCGCGACGCTCGGTGTCGGCGCACGCGGCGAAGAGCAGGGCGAGCGCGACCAGGGATGTGAGCCTCACGGGCGTGGCCTCGCGAAGACGATCGCGTCGGGGAACACGCCCACCGTGAACTGGCGCACCACCGAGAGGTCGTCGGGGTTGAGCGCGAGCACGGTCCCCGGCTGGTTGAGGGCGGGATTGGTCCCTTGGCGGCCCTCGCAGACGAGGTAGTAGAGACCATCGGGGCCGTAGGCGACCTGGTGGGGAAGGACGCACTGGTCGGGAGCGAAGGCGACCTGCTGGAGCACCGTGAGCGGCGCGTGTGTGGTCACGCGGGCGAGGGAGTCGCGTCCCTGCGTGGGCACGACCATGGTGGCGCCATCGGGGCTGAACCCCGGGAAGTACGGCTTTCCAGGGAGGCGCCGGGTGAGCCGGGTCTCGTCGAAGCGCCCCGCGGCGACGTCGTACGCGAGGAGCACCCCCGACACGGTGCAGCCGACCCACACCGTGCCGCCGTCGGGCGAGAGGCCCAGGGAGTAGGGGCCGTGCGTCGGGCTGACGGCGCTCGTCGGGACCCCGGCGATGTGGACGAGCCGCGCCGACGGTCGGGGTCCGTCGAGCGAGACCACGCCGAGGGCGTCGTCGCCGTAGCAGGCCATGAAGACCGTGCGACCGTCGGGTGAGACCGCCATCCCGTGGGCGGCCACGCAGACCGGCACCGTCGCCGTGCGGGTCATGGTGCGGGTGTCGATCACCAGGAGGTTGGAGCGCTGCGCGTCGGGATTGCCCACGTTGGAGAGGGCGCGGCGCAGGTCGAAGTGCGAGATGTACGCCGTGCGACCGTCGGGCGAGAGGACGAGGTCGCCGGGGTTGGGGTCGAGGTCGATCTGCCCCAGCAGACGGAAGTCGCAGAGCGAGCGCTTGACGAAAACGCCGGGCGACGCGGCGGAGCCGTGTTCGGCGTGGGGCCCCGCGGGAATCGCCGGCGCCGGGAACGAGAGGGGCGAGTAGAGCACCCCCGCGGCGAGGTCGATGGCCAGGTGGTGCGGGCCGTTCTCGGCGAGCGGACCCACGGAAACGGGGTGCGTCGCGAGGGTGCGGCCCGCGGCGAGGTCGAGGACCGAGACGGAGTTCATCAGGCTGTTGGAGACGTACGCGACGTTGCCGACACCGCCATCGGGGAGGCTCGCGCGCTCGCAGCGGGGACCCCAGGCGCTCGCGTCCGGGCGGTCGTAGACGACACGCTCCCCCCCGCAGCCGGCGAGGCCCGTGGCGATGAGGAGCGAGACGACGAGGGGCGCTCTCCGCGCGCGCCTGGGGGTCTGAGCCAGCGGCTGCATCCTGTGTCCGATCTACGGGGTGATGGTGAAGCGGCGCGGAGTGCTCTGGACGAAGGGGCCGCTGCCGCGTGGGATCAGATTCGCGCTGAAGGTCGCCGTCTGGATGGTGAGGGCGAGCGCACCCCCGGACGCCGCCGTACGAAGTCGCGCCCAGGCTGCGGCGTCGGGCGTCCAGGAGGTCCCCGACTGCTGGCGACGGAATACGACCTGGTCTCCGCTACGGAAGATCAGGTCGTAGCCGCGGCCACTGAAGGGCGGACAGTGGGCCTGGGCCTCGGGGACGAGGGTCGTCCAGCGTCGCCACTCGTCCGCGAGGGTCAGTGCGCGCGGCGCGGGCACACGCCAGCGCAGGGAGGTGGGCGCCATCCATTGGAAGGTGAAGGGCGTGGTGCCGGCTACGGCCTGCCCTTCGGTAGGCGCGGCGATGGAGGGCGCGCGCGCGTCGTTCGCCATCGACTGCCCGTTCGTCGTGCGGTCGTCGAAGCTCTGGCACGTCTCGTCGCTGAACCCGTCCTCGGTCGGGCAGGTGGGGAGGCTGATCACGTTCCGGTCGCTGCACGCGGCGCTCGTCACGGTGTGGTCGTCGCACGCGACGGCGAACACCAGCGGCAGGGTCAGAGCGGAGAGGGTGGCGAAGACGACGCGGGCCTGGTTCATGGACTCACTCCTTGATGGGCTCGAAGGGTTCGATACGGGAAACCCGACTCGTCGTCGCTTCCGAACGAGTCGTCGATGGGGTGCGACGATCGGACGCGCCACTTCGCAGGCGCCGGCGAGACCACGCGGCTAGCAGGGCCACGACGCTCCAGCCGATCCCGTTGGACCGCGGTCGGACCCCGACCGCCGAGCAGCCACCACCGCGCGGCGACACGCCGCCTGTATCCGCGCGACCGCCCGCATCCATCACCACCGGTGGCGGCTCCTTCACGACCCCGCCAGCGTCCGCCACGCGCTGCAGTTGATCCTGCACGCTGGGCCACTGCCAGCCGCACACGACGGGGCCCATCAGCCCGGGGTCGCACGTGAAGGGACCGGCGACGTCTCCCCACCGCAGAACGGACTCGAATGTCCGCCCGCCGTCGCGCGAGCGCCCCAGCGCGAAGGGTCGTCGCGTCCAGTCCGAGCAGGCCCAGAGCACCCCGGCGTGTTGCCGGAGACAGAGCGTCGGCAGGTCGCTCACCGGCGCGAACGAGCGCCCGCGGTCGTCCGAGCGCCAGAGCCCGTCCTCGGCGCTGCCCATCCAGACCACCTGTCCATCGTCGCTGAGAGCGAAGCCCAGCATCGGTCCGCTCGTCGAGGCCACGCGGGTGAAATGCGCGCCGCCGTCGGCGCTGCGCAGGAGGGCCGTGCCCCCGCCCATGTACGACCGCACGTAGAGCACGTCGGGGTCCGTCGGATCGACGCCGCTCAACCACGCGTCCTCGGCCGGTCCGAGGTCTGGCGCCAGTGGGACGAGCGTGACGCCGTCGTCGTCGCTGCGGAAGATGCGCGGGGATCGCGTACCCGCGGTGAAGCCGCTGGCGTAGAGTCGCCCGGGTCGGCTCGCAGCCACGTCCAGGTTCGTGAACAGGACGCCCGCGACGCCCGCGCCGAGGCGCTCGAAGCGGAGTCCGCGCGAGTCCGCCCGGAGTACGTGGTTGGGCATCCCGGGATCCGACTCGATGGCGAAGAGACGCTCCCCTGTCGGGTTCGTCGTGAGGTCTGCGATGTAGTGGTCCATGGCCGCCGGGTCGCGCGCGATCTGGCAGCCATCTGGCGACAGGTGGATCCCCCGCGGGAAGCCGAACACGATGCTCCCATCGGCCGCGACCGCGATGGAGGGATCGACCTCGCCGGTCAGGAATAGCGGCCGGTAGATCTGCGCCTCGCACATCCAGTGAAAGGTCGCCCCCGCGTCACGACTGACCACGAGTCCGAACGTGGTCCGCAGGACGATCACGTCGCTCCGTAAACCCGGACCAACGACAACGTCCTGCGCTGTAGGGAAGCGGCCGTTCGCGCTCGCAGGCGTGGCGCCGTAGACCATCGCGGCGAGGACGGCGGCGGCGCGGCGTGGGCGAATGGTGGGGCTTTCAGTCACGTCGCGGGCTTACGGCGCTGGGGGCCCAACGGTCTCCGTGTCTGCGGCCTGCGGCGGGGGCCGGGCGTCGTCCTGGAACAGGTACGCGTAGACCGTCGGCAGCACGAAGAGCGTGAGGAACGTCGAGCTGATCAACCCCCCGATGACCACGGTCGCGAGCGGTCGCTGCACCTCGCCGCCCGCGCTCGAGGAGAGCGCCATCGGGATGAACCCAAGAGCCGCCACGGTCGCGGTCATCACCACCGCGCGCAGTCGGCCCTCGGCGCCCTTGCGCGCGGCCTCCTCGGCCGAGCGACCCTCGGCCCGCAGCTTCTTCACCGTGGTGAGGAGCACCACGCCGTTGAGCACCGCGATGCCGAAGAGGGCGATGAAGCCGATGCCGGCGCTGATGGAGAAGGGCATCCCCCGGGCGCGCATCAGCAGCACACCACCGACCGCGGCGAACGGTACGTTGAGGTAGATCAGTAGTGCCGTCTTCATCTCCCCGAAGGCCATGTAGAGCAGGATGAAGATGAGCCCCAGAGCAAGCGGCACGGCGACGGCCAGGCGCTCGGAGGCCGCGGCAAGGTTCTCGAACTGCCCGCCCCAGTGCAGCACATACCCGGGCGGCAGATGGACCTGGGCGCTCACCCGCTGCTGGGCCTCGCGCACGAAGCCGGCGAGGTCCCGCCCGCGGACGTTGACCTCCACGTTGGTGCGGCGCCGCACGGCCTCGCGGCTGACGCTGGCCGGAGAGTCCACCACCTGGATGCTCGCGATCTGCCCCAGCGGCACCTGCGTGTTGCTCGGCCCGCTCACCGGCAGAAGGCGCACCTGGTCCATGTCGTCACGGAGCGCCTGCGGAAGGCGCACCTGCAACCGGATGCGTCGCTCGCCCTCGTACACCTCGCCGACACCGCGGCCGCCGATCACCTCGATGGCGTCGAGCGCGTCGCGCACCGACACCCCGTAGCGCGACGCCGCCGCCCGATCGACGGTCACCTCCAGGGTGGGCAGCCCCGCGAGCTGCTCGCCGCGCACGTCCGTCGCGCCCGGCACTCCCCGCGCCACGGCCTGGATCTGTCCGCTCAGGCGTTCGAGCGTGCCGAGGTCGTCGCCGTAGAGGGTGATGGCCACGTCCGAGCGCGTGCCGCTGATGAGCTCGGCCATCCGCAGCTCGATGGGCTGCGAGAACGAGAAGCCCATGCCCGGAAGGGCCTCCGCGAGGCGCTCCGAGATGCGCGCGATGAGGGCCTCGCGGGTGTGGGCCGTGCGCCACTCGGCGGGCGGTCGCAGGGCCACGATGACGTCGGAGAGCTCGACGCCCATCGGGTCGGTGGCGATCTCCGCGCGCCCCGTCTTGGTGACCACGGTGATGACCTCGGGAAACTCCCGCATCACCTGCTCGAAGCGGGTCGCGCCGCGCACGCTCTCCTCGAGCGACACGCTCGGCAGGCGCATGATCTGGATGGCCAGGGCGCCCTCGTCGAGCCTCGGGACGAACTCCGCCCCCATGCGCGACCCGACCACCGCGGTCACCGCCAGTAGCACCACGCACAGCGCGATCACCAGACGCGGCGCGCCCATCACCGCCGCCAGCAGCCTCGGGTAGACCCGGTGCAGCAGCCGGACGACGAAGGGCTCGTGCTCCTCGGGCTTCTGCCGCAGCAGCGACGCGACGAGCACCGGCACGAAGGTGAGCGACGCGATGAAGGCGCCCCCGAGGGCGAACAGCACCGTGATCGCCATGGGCTTGAACATCTTCCCCTCGACGCCCGCGAGGGTGAGGATGGGGACGTACACGAGCACGATGATGGCCTCGCCGAAGAGCGCCGCGCGGCGCACGTCGAGCGTCGAGTTCAGCACCACCTTCGCGGCCTCTTCGTAGCTGAGTGGCCGCCCCTGACCCTTCGCCGCTGCGGCGAGAAACACCACCGCGTTCTCGACGACGATGATGGAACCATCGACGACGATGCCGAAGTCGATGGCGCCCAGGCTCATCAGATTGCCGCTCAGGCCGAGCGCCTTCATGCCGGTGAAGGCCACCAGCATCGCGAAGGGGATCGCCGCGGCGACGATGAGCCCGCCGCGGAGGCTGCCCAGAAGGAGGAAGAGCACCGCCACGACGAAGAGGGCGCCCTCCGCGAGGTTCTTGGCGACCGTGTGGATCGTGCGCTGCACGAGCTCGGAGCGGTCGTAGAAGACGTCGATACGGACGCCGGGGGGGAGCGACGGGGCGATCACCTGGAGGCGCGCCTTGACGTCCTCGACGACGGCGCGGCCGTTGGCGCCGACGAGCATCATCACGATGCCCGTGACGACCTCGCCCCGCCCGTCGCGGGTCACCGCGCCCTGGCGGATCAGCGGCGCGAAATGCACCCGGGCGACGTCCCGCACCCGAACGGGCACGCCGTCGGAGCGGGTCTCGATGAGCACGTCGCCGATCTCGTCGAGGGACTGGATCCTTCCTTCGCCGCGCACGAGGAGCTGCTCTCCGGCGCGCACGAGGTAGCCTCCGCCGGAGGTGCCGTTGTTGCGTTCGATCGCTTCGAACAGGCTGTTGAGCGACACGCCGAGGGCGCGCAGCCGGTCGGGCAACACCGCGACCTCGTAGGTCTTCAGCTCGCCGCCGAAGGCGTTGACCTCCACGACCCCGGGGACGGACCGGAGCTGGAAGGCGACGAACCAGTCGAGCGTCGAGCGCAGCTCCATCGGCGTGTGGCAGGCCTCGGTGTCGGGCTGCCCCGCGGCGCACATCCGGTCGCTGCGCACCTCGAACTGGAAGATCTCCCCGAGGCCCGTGCTGAGCGGGCCGAGCTCCGGCGAGACCCCAGGCGGCATCCGCTCGCGCGCCTGGATCAGGCGCTCGGAGATGAGCTGCCGGGCCCGGAGCAGGTCCATGTCCTCCTCGAACACCACGGTCACGGCGGACAGGCCGAAGCGCGACACGCTGCGTACCTGCGTCAGCCCGGGGAGACCGCTCATGGCCGACTCCACCGGGAAGGTGATCCGGCGCTCGACGTCCACCGGGCCCAGCGACGGCGCCTGGGTCAACACCTGCACCTGGACGTTGGTGATGTCGGGCACCGCGTCGATCGGCAATCGAAGCACGCTCTGCACCCCGACCAGGGTGACGAGGACCACGAAGGCGAGCACGAGCACCCGCCACTGGAGGCAGATTTCGAGGATCTTCTTCATGTCAGTCGGCCTCGCCGAGCTCGCCGCTCTGGAGCGCGCTCTTGAGCGTGAACGCGCCGCTGACGGCGAGGGGGGCTCCCTCCGCGAGGCCCCCGCGAATCTCGTAGTAGCCCCCTGCACGGCGGCCCAGCTCCACCGCCTGCGGCCGGAAGGTGTTCGGCTCACCCGCGGGAACGAACACCGTCGTCTGCCCCTCAACGGATGCGACCGCGTCGATCGGCACGACCAGCACACGCTCGTCCGCGGCGCCACCCACCAGCTCGACGCTGCCGAAGAGGCCGCTCCGCAGTCGGGCGTCGGGCCTCGCGAGCGAGACGCGGATCGGCAGCGACCGGGTGTGCTCGTCGAGGGCGGGCGCGACGTAGACGATCGTCCCGGGCAGCGAGAGGTCCGGGAAGGCGTGCAGTCGAACGATCGCCGCGCTCCCGACCTCGACCCGCGCGATCTCGAGCTCGGGGACGTTGCCACGCACCCACACCCGGCTCGGATCCGTCACGATAAAGGCCGCGCGGTCGGCGCTCGCGGTCTCGCCGAGCGTCGCCTGCACCGCGACCACGACGCCGTCGATTGGCGAGCGCAGCTGCAGTTCGCCCGCGGTGCCGGCCCCGAAGACCGCGAGCTGTCGCTGGGTGCCCTCGACCTCGGCGCGCAGCTCGCCGACCTGCGCCTCCGCCTCGATGACCGCGCGCTGGGCGCCGATGCCCTCGGTGGAGAGGAGGCGCTGACGTCGGAGTGTGGCGTCCGCGGCGGCGAGGCGGGCTCGTGCCTGCCCGAGCCGAGCGCGCGCCGTGGAGACATCGCTCGATGCCACGATCCCCAGGAGCTGGTTGCGAACCACCCGGTCGCCGAGGCTGACGGCGACCCGGGTGATCCTCCCGGGTACGAGCGGGCCGACCTGGGCGGTACTACTGGGCTCGAACTGCACCTCGGCGGGCACCGCGACACCGCCACCCAGCGCGCGGCGCTCTACCTGCCCGGTGCGAATGCCCGCGAGCCTCATGGCCTCGGGGGTCAGGCGCACTTCGTGAGGGTGGGCGGGCTCCTCGGGTGCGGCCGCCGCCGCTGGTGGGTGACCGCCCTGGCAGGCGGCGAGGGCGGGAAAGATCGCGCAAAGCATCCACGATCCGAGTCGCTTCATGGGGAGGCCTCCGGGCTGTGGTCGTCGCGCCAGAGGTCGACGCCGACCGTGCGCTCCAGGTTGGCGAGGGCGACGAAGTAGTCGAGCTGCGCGTCGAGCGAGTCGCTCTGGATGCGGAGGAAGCGCTCGCGCCCGATGGACAGGGCGAGCACGTCGATCTCGCCCAGCTCGAACGAGCGCCGCAGGAGCGCGAGGTTCTCCTCGAAGCGAGGGAGCACCTCGGTGCCGTAGCTACGCATCCGCTGCGCCGCGGAGGCGACCTCGCTGTGCGCGAGGGCCACCTGTCCGTCGAGGAGCGAGAGCGCGGCCACCACCTCCGCCTCCGCGACCCTCACATCGGCTCTCGATCGGGCCCGCTCGCCCTGGTTGCGCTGGAAGCTCGGGATCGGCACCGAGAGCACCCCCAGCACGGTGTGATAGGGCCCTTCGGAGGTCGGGTTGCCCTCGCGCTGGTACTGCAATCCCACCGTCGGTTGGGGCCACGCCTCGCGGTCGGCCACCGCGACGCGCGAACGGGCCTCGCGCACGGCGGCGTCTCGCATGCGGAGGGACGGCAGCTGCTGGCGCGCGGTCACGAGCAGCGTTTCGAGGGGAGGAGGCTCACGCGGTGTGTCCACCTCCCCGATCGGGACCGGCGGCCTCGCGACCGGCCAACCCGAGAGCTGGGCGAGCTGGATGCGCGCGCTGAGGTAGGCCTGCGTCGCCGCGACGGTGAGCTGCCGCGCCTGCGCCACCTCGGCCTGCGTGAGGCGCAGGGTGAGCCCGGCGGTCTCCCCGGCGCGAATCTGGCGCTCGACGATGCGCAGCACCTCCTCCTGGAAGGCGAGGATGCGCGCGGCGAGGAGGGCGCGGTCGCGCTGGACCAGGGCCCGGTGGAAGGCCGCGTGGACGTCGCAGTGCACTGCCCAGCGCAGCTGCTCGATCTCGGCGTCGGTGAGGTCCCGCTGTCGATCGGCGGCCGTGAGACGCAGCCCTCGCTCGCCGGCGACGAAGAACTGCTGGGTGATGCTGGCCTGGACGTCCACCCCGACGCCGGTGAGGCCGAGGCGGGGACCGACGGCGAGGCTGACCTCCGGGTTGGCGGGCAGCCACGGTGCCGCGGCGGCGCGCGCGGCCGAGGCGCGTGATCGGGTGCTGCGCGCGACGAGGAGCACCGGCGCGCGGGCGTCGGCGTAGGCGAGGAAGGACGAGAGCTCGACCTCCTCGCGCCCGCTCGGATCGGGAAGGGCTGCGGCGCGCGCAGGCGTCAGTGAGGCGCTGCTTCCGCCGGAGGTCGCGAGGACGCGGAGGTGGGGCGCCATGGACTCTGTCCGCTCGATGGGGGCGGTGGTCGCGCAGGCATGCAACGCCGCGAGCACCAGCAGGCCCATGCGCTGGGGGATGGTTCTCATGTCACCACCCTCTCCGTGCTCCCGGGCCTCGTTGGCTGGACCAACTAGAGTCGATCGTAGGTTGAGGCACCAGTCGTTGGGGTCGGCCTGCGTCATGGCGTTCAGTTGCTGGCGAGCAGCGCGGCAGCGCGCTCGGAAGCCCGGTGGATGGTGTCGAGGGGAAGGGTGCCCGCGTGGTGCGGGAGGGCGAGAACGACTCCCAGGAACACCATCGCCGGGAGGAGCGACCAGGGTTGACCTGCGGGCTGCGGGCGTCGGTCGGCGTAGGCGAGGAGGAGCCCAACGCGGAGCCTGATCGCCTCCGCGTGGGCGGCGCCGAGGGCGGGCTGGGGCTCGCGGGCCGGCGGGCGCGCCGCCGAGACAAGGGCCTGCGCGAGCGCGGGCGCCGAGGCGCCACACACCACCGCCGCGCGGTCGCAGTGGAGCTCGCGGGCCAGCACCCAGCGAGCGAGCTCATCGCGGAGCAGCCGCCGCCCCAGCGGGTTTACGGCCAGCGCCCATCGGGCCAGGAAGTACCGCAGCGGATCGCGGCCGCGGATGTGCTCGAGCTCGTGGTGCAGCGCGGCGCAAAGGGCCTCGTCGTCCAGGGTGCGCGCGAAGCGGGTGCGCACGAGCACGCGCGGGGCGACGACGCCCGCCGTGGCGATCGGCGTCGCGCAGGTGTCGTCTACCGCCACCATGCCTCGGAGCGCATGGAGCGCCGGCCGGTCGGCGAGCAACCCGTCGATGCGCTGGAGTTGGAGCGAGGAGTCGGCGCTCGGAGCAGAGGCTCGCGCCGGGCCCCATTCGCGAAGCAGGCTCGGAAGCGCAAGGCCGACGATGAGCGCTGACAACACCATCGAGAAGCCGATCGCCTCGAGGTTGAACCCGCCCGGAGCACCGTGGGCGGCGCAGATGATGAGCCGCTCGCCCGACTCGGCCTGGTGCAGGCCCGCCGAGAGGAACCACGCCAGCGGCACCGCGCTCGATGCCACGATCATCGCGTACCGCAGGGCGGATTGCTGCGGGAGTCCTGTGCGGGGCTCGAAGCGCGAGAGGGCAACCAGGATGGCCTTGGCGGCCAGCGCGGAGACGGGCAGCGCCAGCGCCACGACCAGCACAGGACCGAGCAGCGGGAAGATCGCCTCGTTCACGAGCCGAGTTCCTTGCGGCGCAACTGGATCAGCTGCTCAAGCTCGTCGAGCGTGGAGGTGTCGGCCGACGAGACGGTCTCCACCAGGAGCGCCAGGGACTCCCGGCCCGCCGGCGCACCGAGGCTCTCGAAGACCTCGCGCGCGGTGGACTGGAGGAACTCCTCCCGGTCGCCGCAGGCGGAGTAGAGGTACCGCTTGCCGTCGCGCTCGCGCGACAGGAGCCCCTTGTCGTGGAGTCGGGCGACCGTCGTCATCACGGTCGTGTAGGCGACCTCGCGGCGCTTCTCGAGCACCGCGAGCACGTCGCTGACCGCGAAGCGGCGCAGCTTGCGCGACCACACGACGTCCATGATCTCTGCCTCGAGATCGTGCAGTCGGAGGGCCACACCAGTCTTCCCCGGTCGGATGCGGAAGGTCATGATTGCGCACTGATCTACTATGACGGGTAGTACCACGCAATCCCTTCCGAACACGGACGATGGAATCGACGGCGATCGTCGGCTTCGCGCTCGGCGTCGCAGCGATGCTCGGCATCCGCGCACCTGGTTGCGAGGGCGAGGGGGAGGGCGGAACAGCGTCCGAGCCAACGAGCTCGCTCACGCCCGGCTGCTTCACGAACGTCGCCGCCCGACCAGTTTCAGCGCGAGCGCCAACCCGACCACCCACCCGCCGAGCGCGCGCTCGGCACGCCCGCCCCGCGCACCCAACGTGCACCCGGTCTGCTCCATGGGTCCGACGACCGCGCCCGCATCCACCCCGCCGTCACGCGGCGTCCCGGCGTCCATCCCGCCGTCGCGCGGCGTCCCGGCGTCCGTCCCCGCGCCCGCGTCGGGCAGGCTGCCGAACCTGCTCCGCACGGTCGACCACGTCGGCGCGCACACCTCGCGCACCGCCGTCCCCGCGGCGCAGCCCGTCGGCGGACCGACCATGCGGAAGTCCACCAACGGCACCATCGTCCGCCCGCCATCGTCGGAGCGGGCCAGGTTGAAGCCGTCGACCGCGTGGTTCCCGCACACGTAGAGCAACCCCGCGTGCCAGCGGAGGCACTGCACCTGCACCCCCGACACCCGCTCGAAGGGACCGCCTCCCACCGAGCGCAACAGCCCGTCCTCGGGGCTGCCCACCCAGACCGTCTGCCCATCACCCGACAGCGCGAACCCGCGCATCACACCGACGGTGCGGGTCAGCTCGGTGAAGTGCGCGCCCCCATCCGCCGAGCGCAACAGCAGCGTGGCACCCGGCTCTCGCAGCGGATCGAGGGTGAACGAGCGGACATAGAGCACGTCCGGGTCGGTGGGATCGACCGCGGAGATCCACCCTTCGGCCCCGCCCTGCAGGTCGAGCGGCAATTCCAGCAGCGTGGCTGCCCCGTCGTCCGAGCGGTAGAGCAGGGCTCGCTTGGGGTTATCCGCGAAGGCCGTCAGGTACACCCGCCTCGGGTTCGACGGCGCCGCCTCCATCGTCTGGAACAACACCCCCGGAGCGCCTTCGTACACTGTCTGAAAGCTCCGCCCCCCGTCGTCCGAGACGCGTACCCGGTTGGCCATGCGGTTCGTCCTCGGGTCGAGGAACGAGCCCACCCAGTGCACCGTGCGCCCATCCTCGGTGGCGCTCACGTCGGCGGTGAAGTCGCTTCCCACCTCGGACACGGCCGTCGACGCGCACACGTCCGTGGTGCGCCGCAGCCCCGTCGGGACGCCGAGCAGCAGCGGCACGCCGTCGGCGCCTGGCGAGCCCAGGGCCACCGGCGGGTCCCAGGTGGCCGTGCGATCGTACTCGAAGGCGCTCTCGCACATCCACGACCAGCGCCGACCGTCATCCTCGCCAATCAGCACCCCGAACGTGGTCCGGAGCACGATCCGGGCGGGGCGTGCGCCCGTGCTGAGCTGCACCATCTGCGCGGTCGGAAAGCGCCCGTTGCCCAGGGCCCCCGCCGCAGCGGTGGCCAGGATGAGTCCGAGGGTGAGGCCACGACGCCAGGGCAGGGTCATCGCCCCAACATAATGCCCGCGGCGGGTTCACCCAGAGGGATGTCTCCCGGCCCACAGGGATGCCTTGCATCGCCACTCCGCTCGGCTGGTACTACGGACTCGGGGCCCACTGCGTGGTGGCGCCGGGCTGCTCGGTGGGGCGGCCTGCCAGCCCCAGCACGATGCCGCCGACGCCGAGACCAAGGCCGATGCCGAGGGTCGTCCAGCCCGCGATGTCGGAGCCCGCGGTGCGGGGGCTGGCGCTGTCGGGCAGGGCGAGCACCACGCCTCCGACGAGCGAGAGCGCCGCGCCGAGTCCCGCCATCAGGATGCCGCCCACGAGCGCACCCACGGAGGTGGACTGACGCCCCATCGCGTGTCGCGCGATCGACGGAGTCGCACCGACGTTCACGTAGGCCGCGCTCGAGCGACCGCTCGACGGATCGACACTGGTGAACAGGATCTGGTGCGCCCCGACGGGCAGGTTGACCGCGCACGGGGTCTGACAGAGCGGGCGCAGGGTGTACTGCGTCGAGGGTACGAACGCCGCGTGGCCATGGTGCCCGACGTAGGTGCCTCCCTGGGCCCCGGCGATCTGGGTGCGCTGGGTGATCAGCTCGGCGCTCGCGGGGCCATCGGGGGTGTCGAGCGTGACTCGCCCTTCGCCCTCCCGCAGAGCGACGGGTTCGTTCTCGACGCGCGGTGCGACGCGCGCGGGTTGCCTTGGGGGAGGAAGGTAGCGCGTGGCGCATCCCATCGAGAGCGAAGCAAACAACAGGATCGAGAACGTGTGACCCGATGTGGTGTGCATGCCGCGAAGAACCAGGGATCTCCCAGTTTGTTCCCGCTCGTCCCCACGGGTGCGGCCGCCTGCACTCCGCGGTGAAGCTGGCCCTCGGTGGCTTCCTACGATCTCCCGTAGTAGTAGTGCGCTTCGGCCCGCGTGGACGCACTCCGCGCCAGGAGACATCCCGTGACCAGGTTGCAGCTCGAGATCGAACTTGTCCTCCCCGAGGCCGGTGGGGCTGATCCCTGCGTCGAGCGCCTGCTCGGCGCCGTTCGTGGAGTTCGCGGCGTGGTCGAGGCCCATGTGGACGACAAGGGGCCGAAGCCGAGGCTCTGCGTGCACTACGAGCCCGAGGGCCTGAACGTCGGGGAGCTCGAAGCCGCCATCCACAAGGCCGGGGCCGAGCTCGCGCGTCGCTTCGGCCACGCCCGGTTTCCGCTCCCAAACCTGCGGCACGCGAGGCACGCCCGACTGGTCGAGGAGGTGCTGTCGCAGGAGCCGGGCGTGCTTCACGTGGCGGTGAGCCTGGCGGCGAAGGTCGCGAGCGTGGAGTACGAGCCCGACCGCGTCGCTCGCGCGCGCCTCGCCCGGGTCGTGGCCGACGCAGGGGCGACGTGGGAAGCAGAGACGACCGCCGCTGAGACCGTCGAGGACGACCGCGGGCACGAGGGCCACGATCACGGGGCCGCCGGGCGCGAGGGCGATCGGGAGCATGCCGCGAAGGAGAAGAAGCACGGTCCGGGCGACGGGCACGCGCACCGCCACGACGGCCCGCTGGGGGAGCACGCCGAGCTGGTGTTCAGCCTGAGCTGCGGCGTGCTGGCGCTCGGCGGCTGGGTCGCTGGCAAGCTGGGTGCGCCGCACGTCGCGTCCAACGTTGCGTTCTGGCTCGCGTACGGGCTCGGCGGCTGGTTCACCGTGAAGGAGGCGGTGCTCGCCATCCGGGCGAAGAAGTTCGAGATCGACTTCCTCATGCTGGTCGCCGCCGGCGGTGCGGGCGCGCTGGGAGAGTGGTTCGAGGGGGCGCTGCTGCTCTTCCTCTTCAGCCTCGGCCACTCGCTCGAGGGCTTCGCCATGGGCCGAGCGCGCAAGGCGATCGAGGCGCTCGCGAAGATGGTTCCCGACACGGCGCTGCTCATCGCCGACGACGGCACCGAGCGGGAGGTGCCAGTCGCTGAGGTGAAGCGTGGCGCCCGGGTGCGCGTGAAGCCGCACACCCGCGTCCCCTGCGACGGGATCGTCGCCGCGGGCACCAGCTCGGTGGACCAGGCTCCCATCACGGGCGAGAGCGTCCCCGTCGACAAGTCCCCGCCCCCCGACCTCGATGCCGCTCTGCGCGCCCCGGACCACGCGCCGCCCGCGCACCGCGTCTTCGCCGGAACCATCAACGGCGGAAGCGCGCTGACGGTGGTCGTGACCCGCGCCTCGAAGGAGAGCACCCTCGCGCGCGTCGTCGAGCTGGTGAGCCAGGCCGACTCCCAGAAGTCACCGACGCAGCAGTTCACCGACCGTTTCGAGCGCGTGTTCGTCCCGGTCGTGCTCGCGCTGGTCGCGGTGCTGCTGTGCGCGGGCTTCGTCCTCGACGAGCCGTTCCGCAAGACCTTCTATCGGGCGATGGCGGTGCTTGTGGCCGCCAGCCCGTGCGCGCTGGCGATCGCGACGCCGAGCGCGGTCCTCGCCGGGGTGGCGCGCGCGGCGCGCGGCGGCGTCCTGGTGAAGGGCGGCGCCCACCTCGAGTCGCTCGGCGCCGTCGAGACCTTCGCCTTCGACAAGACGGGAACGCTGACCGAGGGGAAGCCGAAGCTCACCGACGTGACTCCCGCCGAAGGCGTGGAGCGTGACGAGCTCCTCCGCGTCGCGCTGGCCGTCGAGAAGGTCTCGGATCACCCGCTGGCTCGAGCCATCGTGGAGGGAGCGGCCGACGTCGCCAACGTCCCCGAGGTGACGGACGTCGAAGCGATCATCGGACACGGCGTGAAGGCGCGCATCGCGGGCAAGGAGGTCCTCGTCGGGAAGCCGTCGCTCTTCGACGGGAGCGGCGGGCTGCCGACGGACGTCACGGCGGCCGTCGAGCGGCTGCGCTCGGGGGGTCGGACGATCATGGTGGTCGGCGAGCCCGGTCGGGTCCTCGGGGTCCTCGGGGTGATGGACACGCCGCGCGAGAGCGCGAAGCAGGTGTTGAAGGAGCTGCTCGCGCTGGGGGTCAAGAAGACCGTGATGCTGAGCGGCGACCACCAGGGGGTCGCCGACGCGGTGGCTCGGCAGGTCGGCCTGACCGAGGCCAGGGGTGACCTGCTGCCGGAGGACAAGGTCCGGGTCATCGACGAGCTCGCGAAGTCGGGTTCGGGCGTTGCCATGATCGGCGACGGGGTCAACGACGCGCCGGCGCTCGCCCGCGCGACGGTCGGCATCGCGATGGGGGCAGGAGGCTCGGACGTCGCGCTGGAGACGGCCGACATCGCGCTGATGGGCGACGACCTGCGCACCCTGCCCTTCGCGGTGGGGCTCAGCCGGGCCTGCCGACGGATCATCCGACAGAACCTGTGGGCGAGCCTCGGGATGGTCGCGTTCCTGATCCCGGCGACCATCTTCGGACTCGCGCGCATCAGCGTCGCGGTCGTGCTGCACGAAGGCTCGACGCTCCTCGTCGTGGCCAACGCGCTGCGGCTGCTCTCCTACCGTGAGCCTCGCCGCTCCGACCCCGCTCCCACCGTAGGCTGAGGCACCGCTCGTGGATCCACTGGTCCGCACGACGGGCGGACACTTCGGTGTCAGCGAAGAGGTTCGATAAGCGCCGTTGATTCAGCCAACATCCTTCACCCGATCGGAGTGTGCTTCGATGCGCGACGACGTCACGGTTGTGCCCCTACGCAAGCGGAATCCCAGACTGAAGTGTGTGCGCGTCGCCCTCGGGTTGCTGCTGGGCGCGGTGACCCTGAGTCCCTCGTCGGCGGACGCCAACGGGCGCTTCCCGGCGGCCGGCTACTTCGTGGCGGGTCCGGGACCTCGCAGCGACGTGTTCGCGCTGCGCACGACCTTCGGCGTGCTTGTCTCCCGCGATGCCGGGCGTGCGTGGAGCTGGGTCTGCGAGTCGGCCTACGGCGCGGTCGGCTCGGGCGATGCCACGATCTCGGTCGGCGCGGACGGGACCCTGGTCCTCGCGTCCTTCACCGGGCTGACCACCGGTGCTGGTGACTACTGCGCCTGGCCGCCGTCGACTGGCGTTCCCGTGCGGGACTTCGCCGACATCTCGCACACCGCTGACGGTCGATCGATGGTCGCGCTCGCGGGGCCTGGCGGGGAGAACGCGCTCTACCTCTCGTCCGACGCCGGCCACACCTGGGCTCCGGGCGCGCGCCTCGTCGGCTACGCCACGGAGACCGTGGACGTCGCGCCCGGCGACCCGATGCGGGTGTATGTCACCGGGTACGCGAGCACTGGCGAACCGGTCCTGCTGCGGAGCGACGACGGTGGCAGCACGGCGCGAGAGACGACGAGAGACTTCCTGGGAGGCCAGAACATCTTCCTGGCCGGGGTCGATCCCACGCGCCCCGACGTGCTCTACCTCCGCGCCGTGCGCGGTCTCGCGACGACGTTGCTGCGCAGCGACGACGGGGGGATGACGCTCCGGATGGTGGGTCAGACCGCGAGCGAGATGCTGGGCTTCGCGCTCTCCGATGACGGCACCACCGTCTGGATCGCGAGCGCCAACCGCGCCGAAGGGATCCAGAGATCGGAGCGTGGCGGGCCGTGGGTCCGCATGGCGGCGGACGTCGGCGTGAAGTGCCTCCGCTTCCACGCGGGCACCCTGTTCGTCTGTGCGGACGAGGCGCGCGACGGCTTCGCGCTGGGCTACTCCCACGATGGCGGCGATCACGTCGATCCGCTGCTATCCCTTCGCGCGCTCGACGGAACGACTTCGGCGTGCGGTCCGAGCACGCCGGTCGGCGGTGCCTGCCCGCCGCGTTGGGCGACGGAGACGGCGCTGCTGCGGAGCATCGACGCGAGCGCGCCGAGCACGCCGGTCTTCCACGACGCGAGCACCGACCACGGGGTCATCACCGACCGGGGCGGTCCGCGCGATGTCTCCGTCTCGCCCGTCGATGGGATGGCCGGGTCCCTCGACGCAGGGCGGCCGATCGACGTGACCCGCGCAAACGACATCCCGAGGGTGAACGACGAAGGTGGCATCGCCGACGCAGCGGTCGCACCGATGCCGCAGGCGGGCGGCTGCGGCTGTCACGTCGCGACCCGCGGCGGTCAGGACCGCGATTGGGGCGCGCCCGCGCTGTTGGCCGCGGGGCTCGCTCTGGTAGGGCGTTTGAAGCGACGCTCACGGTTGAGATCGCAACCCCTGACCGGCTCCGCGAAAGGCTCCCCGCCCCGATGACCCGCCCCGTCGCATCCCCCCGGCTGCTGCCAGCGCTCCTCGCGTGGGCGGCGCTGCTGTTCGTCCACCCGGCCTTCGCGCGGGAGCGGTGCGAGGGCCCCCCAGAGTGCTGTCCCGTGGAGCACGTCGAGCACCTGCCCACCCGCGTCACGGTGTCCGTCGGCGTGGTGTTCGTCGGGCTCTACAACATCGACGACCGCGCGCAGGCCTGGGAGGCCGACTACTACCTCTACGAGGCCTGGGCTCCGACGCCGGGCTTCACCCCGCAGACGGAGCTCATCAACGAGACCTCCTCCCACGCTGCTCACTTCGACGAGACGGTGTTCGAAGCAGGGCGCTGCGTGCGCACCCGGCGCCTCCACTCGGTGCTGCACTCCCCGTTCGACCTGCGGCTCTTCCCCTTCGACCGGCAGCGCCTGACCCTTCGACTCGCGGACGCCGAGCGCTCCTCCGGCGAGGTCGCCTTCGCCGCGACACCCTACGCCCTGAGCCTCGGCGACGACGCGCGCGGGGAGGCGCTGTCGTGGGTGGTGCCACCGAGGCCGCGCTACGCGGTCGCCACGCGACCCTTCGCGCACCACCCCTCCGCCCCGGGCTACGACGTCGCCACCGTCACCATCGACGTCGCGCGGCGCCCTGGCTTCTACCTCACGCGCTTCTTCCTGCCGCTGCTCCTGATCCTGGCGGTGTCGTTCACGGTGTTCTGGATCCACCCCGAAGACCTCGGCGCGCAGGCCGGCATCGGGGTGACGTGCCTGCTCGCCATCATCGCGTTTCAGTCTGGCCAGTCGAACACGCTCCCAGCGGTCGAGTACCTCACCATCGCTGACCGGATCTACGCGACCGCGTACACCCTCGTCGCCCTGGCGGTGGTGGAGTCCGTTTACACGAACATCCTCGCGCGCCGTGGCCATCACGAGGCCGCCACGCGGATCGACCGCGCAGCGCGCCTCGCATTCCCCATCGGCGCAATCGTGTTCTCCGCGATCGGCGTGCTCCTCGCGTTCTGGCAGCGCCGGTAGAGTGTTGATGGCTGCGACGAAGCGCCGTTCTTTGATGGACCGCCGACAACAACCTCACTCGCGGCGTCTCCGACCTCGATCCGCGTTGCATCGTCGTGCGCAAGGACGACCGGCGGCACCGTCAACGCGCTCCTAGCGCTTTCGCTCGGCGTGCGCTGGCCGACGCCCCCTGAACTCTCGGCGGAGCCGTGTTCCTGGGCTTCGTGATCTCCGGGCTCAACCTGATTTTGTTCGGGCAGGCGTTGTGTGTCCCACCTCGGCGGGCGAGGCGGTGTCGTGCTTGCGCCTGCGCTCTCCGACGTGCAGGCGATCGCTCGGCCCGTCGATGTCGAAGCGCAGCGCACGGATCGTGAGCCGGTCCAGGGTCGCCGCCACCTCGAGTGGCTTCGCGAGCGGGTGTTTCGGAGGGCCTGAGCGGCTTCCAGACCGCGGTGACTCGGGAATCCACATGATTGCCAGTTCTGGAAAACATCGTCACTATCGTCACTATCGTCACTTTCGGTACGTTCCTCACCAGGAGCCGACGACATGACCGTTTCGAAGCTCGCCCGAAAACCAGCCGCTCGGACCCCAAAGGCCCAGCCCGAGTCACGATCTGCCCGCGCGCTGCCCCGGCCTCGACTTCCGCCACCGACACCCGCCGAGAACCCCGGCCATCCTGCCGTCCCGGAGATCATCGTTGGCTTCGATGAGGAGGCCGTCGCCAACGAGGGCATCGCCGCGCTTGCTGCCTGTCCCGAACTCTTCGTCCACGACACCCAGCTCGTGACACTCGTGCCGGGAGCCCATCCGGGGCTGGCTCTCGCCACCGCGACGCCAACGCTTCGCATCGAGCCGCTTCCGTCCCCACGGCTGCGCGAACTGCTCAGCCGCTCGGCGCGCTGGCTCGTTCCGCAGTCTGGCGACGGCGCTCAGCGCGTCGTCAGCCACGTACCGAAGTGGGTCGTATCCGGCATCGCCGCCCGTCGGCACTGGCCGGGCTTGAGATCGCTCACGGCCGTCGTCACCGCGCCGGTGCTCCGACCCGACGGGAGCATCCTTGCGACGCCGGGGTATGACGCGGCGACCGGCCTGTACCTCGCTCCGCGCGAAGCGCTTCCAACCCTCGAGGACAGCCTGACCCAGGCCGACGCGCGGGCTGCGGCCGAGACCCTGCTCGAGTCCGTTGAGCATGTTCCCTTCGCCGCGCCGATCGACCAGGCGGCGTGGCTCGCGATGGTCCTGACGCCGCTCGCCCGCTTCGCCGTCGCCGCGGGGCTGCCGCTGTGCATCGTCGAGGACTCCCCGCGCTCGCGGTGGTCCGACGACGTCATCACGGACATCGCGAACCTCATCGGCGCCGGTCCGCCCGCGGCCATCGACGCCGACGACCTCGTGCCCTCGCCCCGTCGTTCGATCGACGCCCTGCGCGAGAACGGAGAGTCCATCGCCCGGATCACCAACGGAACGATGAGATCGGCGATCGTCTGGCGGCGCATCCACGAGGTGCTGCAACGCACGCGTGCCACCAACGGATTCGTGTGGTTTGCTTCGACAACCCGAGCACTGCGCGACGCTGAGCTGAGCCGCTTCGCCCTGACTGCACGGTGCGAGGGCGGGCTCATGACGGTCCGCGATGGCGACGCGTTCATCCGCGACCACACGACCTCCGACCTCATCGTCGCAGGACTGACCATCCTGCGTGCGTACCAGGTCGCCGGACGGCCGGACATGCGCCTGACCCGTTGGGCGGGCTTCGAGCAGTGGTCCGCGGTGGTCCGCGCGGCCGTCGTCTGGTGCGGATTGCCCGATCCGGTCACGTCGCTCGGACATATGCCCGAGCCGACGAATGCGACCGACGCCGCGGCCGCAGACCTGGTCGTCGGTTGGTCGGAACTGACCGCAGACATTCCCGGTGGGGCCACGGCGAGGCAAGCACTCGATGCTCTCCAGCAGGCTCCGAAGGATCAGTACCCTCGCCTGCGTGCGGCGGTCGAGGTGTTCGCTCCCGGGCCGCTCGATGAGCAGGGGACTGCCACGAGACTCGGCCGAAGCCTCCGCCGCCATCGCCACGATGTTCACGAGGGTTGGTCACTGGTACTGGCGGGCAGCGGAAACCAGGGTAACCGGTGGGCGGTGCGAGCATCCTCGCCGGCATCGCCTGCATAGGGGCGGTCGTGTTCCGATGCTTCTGGTCGGGCGACGCGTGAGGTGACATCCGCAGAGTTCGCGCCCCAGGTGGTGGTCCGCCGTCGATGTCGCCAGCGTCGGCGCCAGCCGGGTCGCCAGCCGAGTCGCCAGGGCTCGCTTCGACGCTGGCGAGATGGCTGGCGACTCGGCTGGCACCGACGCTGGCGACTCGGCTGGCGAGACGCGCGGCGCGGGAAAACCGCTGTTCGATGGGTGCCCGCGCGCTGGCAGGCTGAACTGGCGACGTCCGCTGGCGAGTCGGGTGCTGGCGAGACCCCGCACCCGCGGTGCCCACCGGCACCGCTGCGGCGGATCCGATCGTCGGCTCGCCCGGCCATCAACACCCCGCGACCGCGTCCCACGACTGCCCGCGCCTCGCTCGCCGTGAACCGCGAGCTCGTGTCTCTCTACTGGTAGATCGGCCGGGACATCCTAGTCCGACAGACGCGGGAGGGCTGGGGGGCGAGGGTGATCGACCGCCTCGCCCACGACCTCCAGACGGCGTTCCCCGAGATGAAGGGGTTCTCGTCGCGGAACCTCAGCTACATGCGGTCCTTCGCCGAGGCGTGGCCCGACGCTGAAATCGTGCAGCAGGTTGCTGCACGATTGCCATGGTTTCACCTGTGCACGCTGCTCGACAAGCTGCGCACGCAGGATGAGAGGGCGTGGTACCTCGCGAAGGCGGTGGAGCACGGGTGGTCCCGGAGCGTCCTGACCATGCAGATCGAGACGCGCGCCCTGGAGCGCTCGGGGCGCGCGATGACCAACTTCGAAACCAGCCTCCCGCCGCTGCAGTCCGACCTCGCGCGGGAGTCGCTGAAGGATCCCTACCGTTTCGACTTCCTCGGTCTGACGGAGGCGGCCCAGGAGCGGGATGTCGAGGACGCGCTGATGGCCCACATCACCCGGTTCCTCCTCGAACTCGGGGCGGGCTTCGCGTTCGTCGGCAGGCAGGTGCACGTCGAGGTCGGCGACGAGGACTTCTACCTCGACCTGCTCTTCTATCACCTGAAGCTGCGCTGCTACGTCGTCGTCGAGCTCAAGGCCGGTGCCTTCAAGCCCGAGCACGCGGGCAAGCTCAACTTCTACCTCAGCGCCGTGGACTCGCTGATGAAGGCCGAGCACGACAACCCCACGATCGGCATCCTGCTCTGCAAGACTCGCAACCGCGTGATCGCGGAGTACGCGCTGCGGGACGCGAACAAGCCCATCGGTGTGGCGGAGTACGAACTCGTCCAGGCGTTGCCCGAGCGTCTCGAGACGAGCCTTCCCAGCATCGAGCAGATCGAGCACGAGCTGGAGGTTCCTCCCGCGGTGACCGCGGCTCAGGGCGGACGTCGGGGCATCGACGACACGCCTGGCGCGGCGTCGGCTGAGCGGGCTACGAGTCCGGCGGTGACGCGCCGGAAGCGGCGTTGATCACCGGACGGCCTGGAGGCTCGCGATGACCCAGGTTCCGATGGCGGCGTTGCTCGAGCTCGCGGCGACCCACAGCGGATTTGACGTCGATCTCGCCGCCCCGGCGGGCTGGATGGGCTTCGGCAGTACGCACGCCCCGCTGCGGGTGTGGTTGCACGGGGGGGACGCCGGTCTGGTCATGGCGCTCTCGATGCGCAGCGTCCTCGGCGCCCTCGACACCGAGGCGCTCGGCAGCCCGGTGACGACCACCCTGCCCGCGGGGGCGGTCGGCGCCCGGGTCGTCGAGGATCGGCCGGCACTGCAGCGCGCGCTGCGCCGTGCATGGCAGCTCTCGCGCACCCTACCCAACGAGCTACTGCACGCGTTCGAGCGGAGAACCCGGGCGCTTCCGAGGAGCACCGAGGCCGAGCGCCTCGTGGTGCAGCGCGTGGGGCAGGACCTCTTCCGCGAGGGTCTCCTGGACTACTGGGAGGGCCGCTGCGCCGTGACAGGCCTCGGTGTCCGCGAACTCCTGCGGGCCAGTCACATCAAGCCGTGGGCGGAGTGCGAGACCGACGCCGAGCGCCTCGACGTGTTCAACGGATTCCTGCTGGAGGCGCGGATCGACGCGGTCTTCGACCAGGGCTTCGTGACGGTGGCCGACGACGGTCGCGTGGTGGTGGCAGCCGAGCTCGGGACCGACGCGCGCGAGCTGCTGGGCCTGAATGACGGGCGCCGCGTGGCGTGGCTCGACGAACAGCACCGCACCTACCTGGCGTGGCATCGTGCGCGGGTGTTTCGCGGGGGGTGACACTGACTGTGGACGGCCATTGGGGTCGGCGCTCTGGGTGGCGACGAGGTGGCCGCCAGTTGGAAGCTAGCTCTGGTCGCCATCCTCCCGAGATGGCGACCAGAGCTGGCGACCACAGATGGCGATCTGCAACTTCTTGAAATTGCTGGATCCCTGGTTCGGATGGCGAGCCAGACAGCCACCTGACCGAGGCTAGCTGCTCGTGATGGGACCCATGTGCTCGTCGCGGAAGAAGCGCACGGCGTCAGCCTGTCTCGGCGTTCGGGCGGCGCCTGCGTCGATGTCGGGGAGAGCGCATGCGTGTGGGCGCTCACGCGAACGGACCCGTTTGCGCTGACACTTCGCGGTTCGCGTTGAGGGTGGGTCATGCGGCCGCGAGCTCCCCCTCGGAGGGCTCGTGACGGCGACCTCGCCGGCTTCGGCCGACAGCAAGTTCCGCGGCGGGCGACACCGCGCGCCGACGCTCGTTGGCCACGACCTCCATGAGCGCCCCGATGGCGGCCGTCGAGCGCAGGTTGTAGTGGGTGCCCTGTCGATGTCGGAAGCTGCGGCCGGCGCGCTCCGCGCCGTTGCTCGTCGCCTCCCAGCGGGGGTCGCGGAGGAAGTGGCTGAGCGAGGCGAATCGTTCGTCCGTCATGCGACGCTGCACCTGCCGGAGCCCCGCGAGCGTCCCCGCCTCGGCGTCCTCCCGCCACCGCACGAACCGCTCACGGGCCTCCGGGACCGATCGTCGTCCCTCGCTGTCGCCGTGCCAGATCGCGTACCAGTCCTGGGCCCAGCGGTGGACGACGCGAAGCGGCTCCCCGGCGGGCGCCTCAAGCAGCTCGGCAACCACCGCGCGGTCCGCCTCGGAGAGGTGTTGCACACGGGCCACCAGCGACCAGCGATGGGACTTCAGCTTCTGCCGGAAGCAGCGCACCTGGTCCCAACTCGCCCACCCGGCCGGGGGCGGCGGCTCGGGCGCCGTGTGCCGTCGCGACGTCGTCTCCTGCGGCGCTGCGCGCTGCTCCTTGGGGAGGACCGTCCCTCGCAGCCACGCGCGGACGGTGTTCCGGCTGTGGCCCGTCCGCCGGGTGATCTCGCGGACGCCCGCGCCTTCGGCCCGGAGTCGGCGCACGAGCGCGATCCTGGCGTCGCGATCGTCGGGGCCCGGCGCCTGCGGGTCGACCCGCCGCAACAGCGCACCCGCTCGATTCGGCCGCCGTGGCGGCGTCGGGAGGGCCGCCCTCACCTCGGGCGTGATGGCCATCGCGGCGCGCAGCAGGCGCCGGGTCTCGTGGAACAGGCAGAGCTGATGGGCGGCCTGCGGCCACACCCTGGCGACCACCTCGGGGTACAGCGCCGAGCCGTCGGTGACGACCTCCGCGGGCGCGATCCCGGCGTCGCGCAGCCGCTCCAGGAACCCCTCCACGGCGGGCTGCTGGACGGAGCCCTGGACGAGCTCGTAGCCGACCAGGCGATCTCCGTCGGGTGCCCCGGGATCAACCGCGAGCAGCAGCGCGAGGTCGCCCTGGTAGACCTCATCGACGCAGAGCACGCCCGAGAAGGACTGCACGATCCACGCGGTGTAGTCGTCGCCGAGCGTCTGGCCGGCGGCGAAGGTGCGGCACCAGTCGCGGATCACCGTGGCGCTGGGGCGCACGCGGAGGTCGCGCGCGAGGCGGGCCGGGACGCGGCACGCCGCCATGCCGTCGGAGAAGACGGCGTGGACGGCCGCCGCGACGACGCGGTTGGTGTAGCTGGCGCCGGGCCGCAGGAAGGGCGGCTGCGCTCGGAAGTGCTGACCGCACGCTGGGCAGCGATACACGCCCACCCGCACGCGCAGCAGGGCGACCTCGTCGAGGGCGGCGTCGATCGCGATCCTCGTCGCCTCCCAGGCGCGGCGGACCTCCTGCCGGCAGCGCGGGCAGGGCGCGGACGGCGGGCTGAACTGCACCTCGTGGAAGGAGCACGGGACCTGCTGAATGGTGGAGCTGGTCATCCCGGAGGATGCGCCCGACCACCGAGGGGGAGCTCGTGGCAGCCGCGTGACCCACCCTCAACGCGAACCGCGAAGTGTCAGTACCGACGGGTCCAATCTCGTGAGTGCCGACACGCATGCGGGGGAGCGTCGGGCGCGCGAGCAGTCAGGGGCTGGTTCGGGAGGGCGGACTCGCAGCGAATTCCGCGTCCTGATGCTCGTTCGATTACAGCGCCGGGCGTGTCGTTGCCGTTGGTGTGGCGCGAGCATTACGTCGTTGCCGCTGTGGGCGCCGTCGAGGTCGAGGCCGCCGTCGCGCTTGTCGATCAGGGCTTCGAGGTCGTTGCATTCGACGAGTCCGAAGGCACCTGGGACGCGCCCTTCGCTTCGCTCGAACGCCTCCTCGGAAGGACTCCATGACCTCCGCGCAGTTCAGCCCCGGCTCCCTCGTCCGCGCGCGCGGACGCGAGTGGATCGTCCTCAACGGTAGCGACGCCGACGTCTTGCGCGTGCGCCCGGTGTCCGGCTCCGAGGAAGACCAGACCCTCCTGCACCTCGGGCTCGAGCCCGAACCCGTCACCGAGGCGACCTTCCCCCCGCCGACGCTGAAGCAGACCGCGAGTCACGGCGCGGCGACCCTCCTCCGCGACGCCCTCCTGCTCTCGCTCCGCCGCGGCGCCGGGCCCTTCCGGGCCGCGGGACAGATCGCCGTCGAGCCCCGGGCCTACCAGCTCGTCCCGCTGCTGATGGCGCTCAAGCTCGACGTGGTGCGTCTGCTCGTCGCCGACGACGTTGGCGTCGGCAAGACCATCGAGGCCGCTCTCATCGCGCGCGAGCTCCTCGATCGCGGCGACATCACCCGCTTCGCCGTCCTGTGTCCGCCGCACCTCGTCGATCAGTGGACCACCGAGCTCGAGGCGCGCTTCCACCTCCGCGCCGTGCCCGTCACCGCCCACGGCGCCGCGCGGCTGGAGCGCGACCTGCCCGTCGGCGACAGCATCTTCCACGCGCACCCGTTCACCGTGGTCAGCCTCGACTACATCAAGAGCGAGGCTACCCGTCGATCAGCGCCATGCCTGAACGGACGTAGCGCCATCCAGGAGCTCCCAGGGGGTTGAACGCACGGTCCGTCCGGAGGCATGAGAGCGGTTCTCTACGCCAACCCTCGCACCACGAGGCGGACCGTGCTCCCAACCAGTGCCCAAGTTGCCTCGACGACGCAAGGGCGTCGTGCCTCGCGTCCCTTCTCTCGCTTCGAGCGCGCCGACGCCGTCGCCCACGCGGAGGCCTCCACAACGAGCGGCGCCGCCCGCCTTCGGGGCCTCTCTCGTCGCACCCTGCGCACCTGGCGAGCGCGACGTCTGCGCGATCCCGACCGCCCCGCACTCTCGACCTTCCTTGCCAGCCCCGAGGGTGTGCGCGCCCTTCATCGCATCGTCGTGGCAGCCCTCTTCGTCTTTGGCGTGATGGGCGGCGCCGGCGCCGCGACGCTCCGCACCTTCTTCGTCCTCGCCGGTCTGGCGCCCTGGATCGCCTGCTCGGAGAGCACCCTGCGACGCGCCTCCACGACCCTGATCGACGCCATCGGGACGTGGGGCGACGCCACCGGCGAGCAGATGGGAAACGCGGTGCGCGGCGGCCCCGAGCGGTTGATCTCCATCGCCCTCGACGAGACCTGGAAGCGCAGCATGATCCTCGTCGCGATGGACACCGCCTCGGGCTTCGTTCTCGCCGAGGTGCATGCCGCCGCGCGCGACGCGGCCACCTGGACGGCCACGATGGCGAAGGTGTTGGCGCGCTGCCAGTGAAGGTCGTGCAGGCCGTGGCCGACGAGGCCAAGGGCATCGCGGCCTGCGTCGCGGGGATGCTCGGGGTGCATCGCGGGAGCGATCTGTTCCATGGACTGCACGAGCTCGGCCCCGTGCTCGGGGCGCTGCACAGCAAGCTCGCCGAAGCAGAGGTCGCCGCCAAAGCGACGCGGGAGGCTCAGCGCGCGGCACGAGGGACGCCCCAGGCATCGGCCGCACGGGCGACGCACACCGAGCACCGGCAGTCCGTGCGGCGCCTGCGCCATCGCATCGAGACCGCCACCGAATGCATCCGGGGCCTGAGCCGGGCGTTCCACCCGGTAGACCTCGCGACCGGCGAGCGAGTCGAGGCGCTCGCGGTGCGGCGGAAGCTGGAGCAGCTCCTGGCGCGAATGCTGTACGCCGCGCAGGAGAGCGACGTGCGTCCCAAGGTGCTCGAACGGATCCCCAAAGTGCTGCGGTTGGTGCCGACCTGGACGGCCTCGCTCACCTGGTGGGAGCGATTCGAGGCGGCCCAGCGGGAGGCCCTTGGGTTGCCCGCAACGCTGACGGCCGTGGTGCGCGACCTCGTGATCCCGTGGGCGTACCTCACGCACCGGCGGACGGTGGCGTCGCACGCCGCGGAGCGGTCGGCGCTCGGCGCGGTGTTGACGACGGTGACCACGAAGCTCGCCGCGTCGTCGGCGTGGTCGTCGCTGTCGTCGAGCAGGCAGGAGTCGCTGCAGCGATGGGCGCTCGCGACCGTCGCGCACTTCGTGAGGACGTCGTCGTGCGTCGAGGGGCGCAACGGCTTCCTGTCGCTGCGCTACCACCACCGCCGCGCCCTGCCGCCTGCGCTGCTCAAGGCGCTCACGGTGATCCACAACTACGTGCTGCGCCGTGACGACGGAACCACCGCCGCCAAGCGGCTCTTCGGCATCCCCCACGGCGACCTCTTCGAGCACTTCCTCCAGGTCATCCCCCCACTCTCGCTGCCGCGAAAGCGCACGGGGTGAGCCCGCGCGTCATGCCCTGAACGGCTGACCGGGGATGGCGCGGATAGACGCATGGCCGCCCGCGACGACACAGATTCGCGGCGGGAGAGAGTCGCCTTCAACCTACCGCACCCCGCAGTCCAAGAACCGACGACCTGCGTCGTCCGAGGGTTGACTTAGCTCGTTCCGCAATCGCACGGTCCCTCGCGCATAGAGGCTGCGAATGGTGAGTTGGTACTCGGGCCCGGAAGCTCCGCTTGAGTGAGTGAGCACACACGGCTCACGCAGTTCCAGCGCACCACGAGCACCCGTCCCCGCCGTCCCCGCTTGGGTGATCACAGCGCGGCAGGTGGCACCCCCACTGCGGAAGATGCAGTAGGTATCGGCCGCGCCGCATGATAGCCCGCGACCCTCAACGGACACCCCCACAGACACCAATCCAAGAGTCGAAAACAGCGCACCGGTACCGGCGACGTTAGCCCGCACGCCGCCTGCGACGACTGCTCCCTCAAGAGTCGTATACATCGGCTGACAGTCAACGACGTCAATCGCGAGGCCATCAGAGGTCAGCGGACTGCACCAGCGTTGAACGCCACCGTCGTCAGAGTCCGCCTCGACAGCAATGAACTCCTCCGCGCAGCCCGAAGCGGCCGGGCCGGAGTCTCGGATCGCAGAGTCCAACGTCGCGGCATCCGACGAATCCTGGTCCCGTGGAGGCGAAACCTGGGTACAAGACGCGAGCAGCCAGGTGCTCAGCAACGCCACGCCGCTACAGAGATAGATGTTGCGCATTATTCACCATGCGGGCAGAGCGTAGCCCCGCTGCGTCGAAGTCGCCAGATTGATCCGATAGTAATCACACGTCGTGCCGGCCACCGGGCGCACGCGGAACTCGTAGTCACCCGCGGCCAGAGCCTCGACATAACCACCCGCTCCGGCGGTGTTGCCTCCCTGATCCGCAACTGCGGCGCCGTCTGTCCAGCGCATGATCGCCTGTCCGCCCAAGTTCAGCATGTTGTTAGGACCCGAGCTCGGACCGTAGACGGACAGCTCGACGGCACAAGGCTGCTGAGTGTCGGAGACCGAAACGGACACGCCCTGGGACTCTGCGAGGGTGATCCGATAGGTATGCTCGGTCGACGAGGTTGGAAGGCGTCCCGCGAACCGGTCTCCCCAGGACTGACGGGCATACCGAACCCCCGGACTCAGATCGCAGGCCGGTGAGGACGACGCGCACCCAAGCCACGCCACCGTGGTGTAGGTTCCGGTAGTGTTTGCAAGCACGACCCAGGTCCAATGGCCAGCCGTCGGAAGACTTGGAATCGACCAATAGGTGCTCGTCGACGTGATGGCGTGACTTGTGTAAAAATTTCCTGCCGGATCGTACAGAAGGACGGTCGCTGAAGACAGACCGCTGACCTGAATGTCCAAGTTCGTCGTGGTGTTGGGAACCTGAATCTGGAAGGCGTCCGCATCACCGACCGTGCCGGCTGAAGCAGACGTGGAATACGTGTGAACCATGGGGAGGGCCTCGGCGACCGTCGCCGCAAGGTCATCGTAACCAGCCTCCAGCCGAATACGTCCTTCCCATCGCTGCGTTCCTGATCCTCCCCACACGTAAACAGCGTACCAGCCTGTGGTGGGCAGCGAGGGAGTTGTCAGGGTGCCTGTGTATGAACTCCAGTACGTGCCCAGGTTGTCGAGAAGCGCGATCTCGACGTTGGGCGACCCGGCCGTGTCCTTGAACCAAGTTTCGAGGCGATAGCTCGATCCCGCGACTCCGCGAAACAGAATGACGTCGGCGTCGAGGTTGTCCTCAAGCTTCGGGTAGAGGCCCGACCCGTTGCCCCACCAGAGTTTGGTCCAGATGTTCGATCGTACCGGGATCGCCGTTCCACGCCACCAGTAGTCGGGGTAGTCGTCTCCGCTCACAAAGCCGGTGCCGGAGTATACGGAACTAACCGCTCGAGTGACCTCGTGGCGCGCCACCGTGTTGTTCAGAAGCCGGCTGTAGTAGCTGTCGGTGCCGAGAACGAAGTCCCGGGTCGCGTTGTTCGACTGCCCGCCCGTGGAATACAGTACGCCCGCGAGTGCATCGCGCCAGCCGGCGGTGAACACAAGTCGCGTTCCCATCGTGTCCATGAAGTGATTGACGTAGGCGTCCGGCTTGCAGAGCAGCGCCGAGCCTGACGGACGGATTGGCCAGTTCTGGCACCGCAGACCCCTCTGACAGTTGGCGTCCGTCGTACACGTGCGCGCGCAAAGGCCGCCGTTTGGGGAGACTCCATTGTACCCACCGTCGGCCGCCGCGCACACGAACCCCGCCCCACATGTCACCTGGCCAGGACAATCGAGCGTGCTGCCCGCATCTTGCGACCAAGTTCCAAAGTCGTCCGTCGTGGAATCGTAGGAAGTGTAGGTCCAGGAGCCTGCGTAGTTTTCGGTCGGACTGTTGCTGCTTAAGTAGCGGTACCTCGGCAGAGCGGCCCCCAAAAGTTGCGCAACCGGATCCCTGCTCGCATCCCAGATGTCGGGACGCCAAGACGAAGCCGGAGGCCGGAGATTGACCGGGATCGTAGAGGGGTTGAGGTTCTTGCAACCGGCACCGCTCTGACTGGCGCAGTTCTGCACCGTGTGGCCGAACTCGTGGGCTGCACTGATGATCGCGTCTCCATCAGTATCGTACGCCGTACCTACGTCGTCCGTGGCTCCAGCAGCGCAGAACACCGAGGCCCAAGAGGTACTCCCGTTCAGGTCTGGAGGGTTGAAGTTTCCAGAATCTGACCCGCCGCAAGCGAGGGCTCCAACCGAGTTGAAAAGGAACGCGAACCGCTGCGTAACCTCCTGAGACAGGTGGTCACGTACCATCGCCTGCCAGTAGGTAAACCACCCAAAGAGAAGCGCCGTGCTGCGAGGATACTGCCCACTGCTGGGGTTTGCTGCCCAAGACGCGTTCGGATCACCGAAGTTGAACGCGGGAACTCCCGCCGGGTTCCAGGCGACGCGCAAGGGGACAGGCGCGTTCGTGTTGATGTCCTGGCGCTCGACGCGCCCGTAGTGGGCAGGGTTGGAGCTACCGACGGGGCCCTCCAAGCCGATCTGTACGAGTGACTGGGTAAAGTTGTGGGTACCATCGACGTACGTGTTCCCGTACGACGACCCATCTGCGGGATTGACGACGTTCGCGCTGCGAAAACGGATCGTTTGCTGGGAGACAGGGGCCGACCTGCTCACGCCCGGCGGCAGTCCCGGCATCCTCGCCGGTCCGTAACGATCCACCTGTCGGTGAGCCTGAAGGACCTCCCCATCGACGGCTCCAACGGTAACCGACCAGCCGCTCCGATAGCCTACGTGCCAATACGGAGCACACCGATTGCTGCAAGACCAGCGCAGTTGCGCCGAGACGCGCGCATCGTTGGGCGTCCGATCGCTGGCTGAGATCGCCAGGGAGCTCAGATGGCGATCCGCGATGGAGGTCGCGCGATCAGCCGCGATCCACTGCTCGCGAGGGGCGTTAGGACGTTCAGCTCTTCCAGTGTTCGTGATCACCTTGATCCGGGTCAAGACACCCGGTCCGAGCCGGGATGATGCGGTGCTCACGAAGGCTTCGATGAACTCCCCATCGACCGGCAGTCCTTCCCGCAACCTCTCCCCATGAAGGACCGTGACCTCATCGCCAAGCCCTGACGTGCCCGAAAGGACAAGATCCGCGCGAGAATCGAATCCCCAGATCTGCGACACCTCGTCATAGTGCGCGTCCAGGAAGGCATTCCAGACGCCCTGCGCATCCAGTTCGCGGCGGACGAAGAGGAGGTTCTCGACGTCTGATGGTCCCCCGTGGATGTCGTCCCAGGCCACACTGAGCTGGCCACCAGCAGCTGAAGCGAGACGGTCCAGAGCCGAGCGCTGGGTCGGAGTTTCGGCCCCGAGCACATGGGTTCCGCGCATGCCGAGCCTGCCCTCCCGCGCGAAGGACGCTTCCCGTCGTAGCTCCCCGTATTCCTCCAACTCGGCCTGCGAAAGATATCGCAGGCCGTCTCGCACACGAGCGCCGGTTCTCCCGCCGCTCCGCTGAAGCAGTGCTCCAACAGGAGACATGCCGGCGGATGATGGTCTTGTCTGGGTGACGTGCCCCTCTTCTGGCAGAGCATCATCGGCAGGCGCCGACACGCGCGCGTCCAACTGGTCTGCCGCGCCGGCGGAGAGTACGTCCGTCGAGTTCTGCCCTTCGACGGTCCCTGCATCGCTTGAGATGATGGGCTGTACAGCCAAAGACTCTGTGGAGTGGAAACCGCAGCCCACAAAGCTGGTAGCGCAAAGCAGTGCCGCAATCCTGCGGCACGTTTGACGAGTAGACTTCATCAGCGAACCCCTTGCACCGAGTGCTACTAGAGGCTTGGTCGGCCGTCAATCCGGGATGATGCGCACCCGGTTGATCTGGACGGGGGATAGTCCAGGCGGCTGGGATGGGAGACCATCCAGCGTCCGAACCGTCCCTCGTGGCGGCGAAGAGACCTGTTGATTCGATGGTTTACAGAAGAGATAGCGATTTGGTGAAGCGCCCCCGCGGGCGGGTGACCGCCGACGGTGAGGCTCCAGGCGCTTCGCCAAGGCGCGGTTGAACGAAGCCGCGGAGCCTCCGCTCGGCCGTCAGTCCAGAACCCTATGGGGAAATTAGCCGAAGCCCTTGTTTCCCAGCGATTCAGTCAGTAGCGGGGAGGGAATTCGGCGGGTGTTCAGGGCGGCACATGGGGCGAAGGTCGGACACATCGTAACGCGGTCCGGCCTGCCGCGAAGCGGCTTCGTTGTGCGCCTTCGAGCGCACGCTGTCAGCGGGGGGAAGGTCCCCGCCAGGTCCCACGCTTGGGGCCTGTAGCTGAAGGTAACTGCGTCGCTGAAAGGTGAGGTGGAGAGCAACTGGAAGCGAACTCCTAGCCCGTACGAGAGGAACCCGTTTCGGCCATCAGCACCGGCGAGCCCGCAACGAATGGGTGAAGCCACGCTCCGGTCTTGTGAAGGCCGGGGATCCTGACGCGAACAGCGGTTGCGGTCGGGGGATGCTGGGGGTGGTTGGGGACAGGATGGGAGGCAGGCAGTGTGCGTGAAGGAGGGAGATCCGTATTGCCGGGGAAGAGACCGGCGCGGAAGTCAGAGGCTCCGTAGGAGCGTCGAAGCGCCGCAATGGGCGTGGAGCAAAGGGAGCCAGGAAGGTGGAGACGTGGTGATCAGACGACAGGAGGGTGCAACCGAGGTGGCGAACGCCACCGAGCGGTCGCCGTCGACAGTGCCCGCAGGGGCTACGCGCGACGGAAAGACGCCAGGACGATACGCCTGGGCAGAGCCCACCATCTGGACACCACGGATGGTGCAGGCCCTGGAAGACGGGGTGAAAGGAGGACGTTGGTACAGCGTGATCGATAAGGTCCTGACGCCGCGCAGCCTGGAGGCGGCCTTCGCGAGAGTGAAGGCCAACAAGGGCGGCGTCGGCGTCGACCACATGACGATCGAGGCCTTTGAGCGCGACAAGGCGCGACACCTGACGACGCTGCACGAATCGCTGCGGGACGGGACCTACCGCCCCTCTCCGATTCGTCGCTGCTACATCCCCAAGGCGGGCAGCAAGGAGCTGCGGCCTCTGGGGGTCCCGACGGTGCGCGACCGCGTCGTGCAGACGGCGCTGCGGGCGGCGCTGGAGCCGATCTTCGAACGCGAGTTCGCGGATCACAGCTACGGCTTTCGCCCGCAACGCTCGGCGAAGATGGCACTGAAACGCGTCGACTCCCTGCTGCGGCAGGGCTCTGTCTGGGTCGTGGACGTGGACCTCAAGTCGTACTTCGACACGGTCCCGCACGCGCCCCTGATGGCCCTGGTGAAGCATCGGATCGCCGATGGACGCGCCCTCGATCTGATCGAGGCGTTCCTGAAGCAGCCGATCCAGGAGGAAGATCGTCGGTGGATTCCGACGGTCGGTACGCCGCAAGGCGCGGTGGTCAGCCCCCTGCTGTCCAACCTCTATCTCGACGCGCTGGACCATCACATGGCCCAGCTCGGCTTCGAGATGACGCGCTACGCGGACGACTTCGTGATCCAGTGTCCGACGGAGGAGGCGGCACGCGCCGCGCTGGAGGAGGTAACCCGTTGGTGCGGTATGGCCGAACTGACGGTGCACCCGACCAAGACGCGGCTCGTCCACGTGAGCGCGACGGAGGGCTTCGACTTCCTCGGGTATCACTTTCGTCTGCTCCGGGAGGACCCGGGCCAGACGAAGCGATGGCCCCGGAAGAAGAGCGTGGCGAAGCTACGCGACACCCTCCGCCCACTCACCCGACGCACGAGCGGACTGTCGCTCGGGGCGGTGATCGGAAAGATCAACCGCGTGTTGAGGGGCTTCTTCGTCTACTTCCGCGAGAGCGTGAAAGCGTCGCTGGCCGAGATCGACGGGTGGATCCGCGGACGGCTCCGGTCGATGCTGCGCAAGCGGCTGAAGCTCCGAGGTCGAGCGCAGGGGATGGACCATTCTCGCTGGCCCAACGCCTTCTTCGGGACGCAAGGGCTCTTCTCGTTGGCCGGAGCCCTGGCCGAAGTCGCGCACCCCCCTCGCGGGTGAACCACCAACCGGAGAGCCGGATGCGGGCAATCCGCCAGTCCGGTTCGGAGGGAGGGGCGGCCGGGGTCACAACCGGCCGTCCCTACCCCTATCAAGAATCATTACGCGCATGAGTAAGGTCTAGACCCGCTGGCGGTGCCGCAGGCGGAGGCGTGATGGGGCCTCCTTCGCCCGACCGGCAGGAGCTTCTTCCGCGACGGTGACGTTGGCCGCGCCTCGTGACCCGCCGCGAGCACCTCGGCGCTGCGGTGCAGGATCTGTTGGATCCCCCCGCGCGAGACGGTCAATCCCTGGCGCTCGAACAGCTTCTTCGTCTGGCCGAGAGTCAGCCCGAGTTCGCTCTTGGTCTGGACGATCTCGGCCTGGGCGCGCACACCGAGCTTGGGGCTCGGGCCCAGGCCGCCCGGCAGGGGCGCCAGCACGGCCGCCTTGCAGTCGCGGCAGCGCCCTCGGCATCGACGGAAGCGGATGACCTCCTTGCGCGCCGGGATGAGCTCCTCGACGAAGTGCTCGCCGGGCTCCTCCTCGGTGGGCTCGATGATGCCGCCGCACGAGCACCTCGGCGGCACGGGCACCGGGACGTCTCGGTCGGCGGACGTCGGGGCGGGACGACTGGTGCCCTCGTGCCCCTCGGGCCGACCGGGGCCGCGACCCGTCGCACGCCGCTTGTCGCGAGGTTTCTGCGCGATCTTGCCGCCGGGGCGGACACGATGGCCGCGCTTCCACGCCTCGATCACCTTGCTCAGCTCACCGACGATCCGCTCCAGCTCCGCGATCCGTGCGTCGCGCTGGCGCAGCATCTCCTCCAGCTCGGCGATGCTCTCGGCGTCGGTCACACCGCGAGTAGAGCTCTCGTCCGAGCGGAGAAACAAGGCCCTCGTGCACGACCCGTCGCCGGGCCCGCTGGCGCGGGTCCGACCGCCCAGCTCATTGAGCTAAACAGGTACGAACAAGCCCATCGGTGTGGCGGAGTACGAACTCGTCCAGGCGTTGCCCGAGCGTCTCGAGACGAGCCTTCCCAGCATCGAGCAGATCGAGCACGAGCTGGAGGTTCCTCCCGCGGTGACCGCGGCTCAGGGCGGACGGCGGGGCATCGACGACACGCCTGGCGCGGCGTCGGCTGAGCGGGCAACGAGTCCGGCGGTGACGCGCCGGAAGCGGCGTTGATCACCGGACGGCCTGGAGGCTCGCGATGACCCAGGTTCCGATGGCGGCGTTGCTCGAACTCGCAGCGACCCACAGCGGATTCGACGTCGATCTCGCCGCCCCGGCGGGCTGGATGGGCTTCGGCAGCACGCACGCCCCGCTGCGGGTGTGGTTGCACGCGGGGGACGCCGGTCTGGTCATGGCGCTCTCGATGCGCAGCGTCCTCGGCGCCCTCGACACCGAAGCACTCGGCCGCCCGGTGACGACCACCCTGCCGGCGGGGGCGGTCGGCGCCCGGGTCGTCGAGGATCGGCCGACACTGCAACGCGCGCTGCGCCGTGCATGGCAGCTCTCGCGCACCCTACCCAACGAGCTACTGCACGCGTTCGAGCGGAGAACCCGGGCACTTCCGAGGAGCACCGAGGCCGAGCGCCTCGTGGTGCAGCGCGTGGGGCAGGACCTCTTCCGCGAGGGTCTCCTGGACTACTGGGAGGGCCGCTGCGCCGTGACAGGCCTCGGTGTCCGCGAGCTCCTGCGAGCCAGTCACATCAAGCCGTGGGCGGAGTGCGAGACCGACGCCGAGCGCCTCGACGTGTTCAACGGATTCCTGTTGGAGGCGCGGATCGACGCGGTCTTCGACCAGGGCTTCGTGACGGTGGCCGACGACGGTCGCTTGGTGGTGGCGGCCGAGCTCGGGAGCGAAGCGCGGGAGCTGCTGGGGCTGGACCAGGAGCGCCGCGTGCTGTGGCTCGACGAACAGCACCGCACCTACCTGGCGTGGCATCGTGCGCGGGTGTTTCGCGGGGGGTGACACTGACTGTGGACAGCCATTGGGATCCGATGTTGTTTGACCGTACTCGGTCGTCGCCAACCTCTTCACCCTCCAAAACGCCGGCTTCGCCGAGGCCGCGCCGCGCCTTTCCGGTCGGCGCTCTGGGTGGCGACGAGGTGGCCGCTAGATGGAAGCCATCTCTGGTCGCCATCCTCCCGAGATGGCGACCAGAGATGGCGACCAGAGATGGCGACCAGAGATGGCGAGCTGCAACTTCTTGAAATTGCTGGATCCCTGGTTCGGATGGCGAGCCAGACAGCCACCTGACCGAAGCTAGCTGCTTGTGATGTGAGCCATTGTTCTCGTCGCGGAAGAAGCGCTCGGCGTCAGCCGGTCTCGGCGTTCGGGCGGCGCCTGCGTCGATCTCGGGGAGAGCGGATGCGGGGGAGCGTCGGGCGCGCGAGGTGTCAGGGGCGACGCGAGCCCAGGCACCCGCAGGGCAGGGAGGAGCCGCTGCGGCGCCTGACAAGGTCCCTGAAGACACCCCAGGCGCCCTCGCCTGGGGCCGCGGAGACCGACCGACCTGCAACCGGAGTCGCAAGCGAGCGCCCACTTTCACGTCCCCGACGTGAAAGTTGAGTGCGGGCGCCCGCACTCGAAGTGAAAGCGCACGTTTTCCGGCACCCGCACTTGCAGCTTGCAGGTCATGCCCGACCACGCGGCGGCACGACAGGACCTCATTGACCGCATCGCATCTTCGTGCGTTTCGTTTTTCTACGGCTGACTCAAGGGTACGGGTAGAGGCCCTCCTCGAGAGGCACCGGGCCGATCGCCTGGATACTCGAGCAGTCAGGCGGCTTCGTGAGACACCAGGGTCGCTATCCGGGCGCCCGCAGTTGGTAGATGTACCCCCCGCGGGCTCCGCCGCGGATCACATGCCCGCCCTGGTGGAGATTGTGCACGATCGTGTGAAGGTCATTGGGGCGGATGCGCTTCCTGCCGGCGTCGCGCGCGGCCTGGATCATCTCGGGAGTCGTAAGCCCGAGGGGGTTCGCGCGGAGGAGGTCGAGGACGAAGCCTCGCAGGTCGAACCGGCCCGCCGGGACCGGCGGAAGCACCACGCTCGTCGGTTGGAGTCGCGGCGATGGTCGCTGGGGCATCGGTTCCCCGAAGCCGGCGAGGATGCCATCGACGCGCTCGACCTCGATCAACAACGCCAGGCGGTGTGCGCGCAGCTGGGCCCGCACCTCCGCATCGTCCGAGGCGCTGGGTTCGGGCGCGCTTCCCACAGTAGACTGTGGCGGATTGGACGTCCGCGTGGGCTCCGTGGACCTGCCGGGAGTGGGCGATCTCGGTGAGGCAGGGACGGGAGGCGTTGCGGCGACCAACTCCGCGACATCGACGCCGAAGCCCATCGCCAGGCGGATGAGGGTCGTCGCCGTGAGGTTCGTGTGCGCCCCTTCGATCCGACGGTAGACGTACGGAGCCATGTCGGCGCAGTGAACCGCGGCTTCCTCCTGGGTCCACCCCCTCATGCCGCGCATCTGGCGGAGGTTGCCGGCGAGCCGCCCCAGGAAGGTGAGGTACTCCGGGGCAGCGTATTGGGGGTCGCGGTGCGTGGACTTGCGTCTCACCCGTGACGCTAGTTCCACAGTAGACTTGCACGACAGTGGCCGCGGGCTATAGTCGCCGTCCCAGCGGGAGTAAGGCGGCGGATGGTGAATAGCGGGCGGTTCGGGAGGCATCCGGCCCTACAACAGCGTGGCCCTAGCATCGGGACACCGTGGGGTCGTGCGTGGAGGCGTTAGGTCTTTCCGCCCGGGTTGCCCCGGCTGGAACCTGCCTGGGGCGCTACGAGCTCGTCCGTGAACTCGGTGCGGGCGGAATGGGAACCGTCTACGAGGCGCGCCACCTCGACCTCGACAAGAGGGTCGCTCTCAAGGTGCTGCGCACCGACGTCGCAGCGAGCGCGGAGGCGCGGGCTCGATTCCTCCGAGAGGGACGGATCGCCGCGCGACTCCGCCACCCGAACGTCGTGGACGTGACCGACGTCGGTCTCCAGGACGGCACCCCCTACCTGGTGATGGAGTACCTCGAGGGCGAGAGCCTCGCGTCGTTGCTCGCGCGCGAGGGCCCCCTCCCCGTGGAGGCCATCGTCGAACTCGTGGTCCCGGTGCTCGCCGCCGTCGCGGCGGCCCATGACGAAGGGATCGTCCATCGCGACCTGAAGCCGGACAATCTCTTCTTGGCCCGGGTGCGGGACGGCGCGGTGGTGCCGAAGGTTCTCGATTTCGGTATCTCGAAGTTCCTGGACGGCGCCCAGATGGCGCTGACCGGAACCGCCGCGCTCCTCGGGACCCCGAGCTACCTCTCGCCGGAGCAGGCTCAAGGCGCGCGCGACGTGGACGCTCGGAGCGACCAGTTCGCGCTGGGCGTGATCCTCTACGAGTGCGCGACCGGGCACCTTCCGTTCGCGCACGACACGCTGTACGGCCTGCTCCACGCGATCGTCGCCGGCACCTTCATCGATCCCCGGGAGCTGCGAGCGGACCTTCCTGGCGAGTTTGCGGCGCTGGTTCAACGGGCGATGGCGCGGGAACCCTCCGCGCGCTTCGACTCCGTGCGCTCCCTCGCGATGGCGCTCCGGCAATGCGCCGTGCTCCAGACGCCGGACGATGGGTCGCGACGGTTCGTGGCCGAGGCAGAGCCCCTCACGATCGCGATGTCGCCGGCCTCCTCCCGGAGCCCGCGCACCACCCTCGGCCAGGCGGCCCTCTCGCTCGACCGTCCAGTCCCGGTGTCCTCGCGGCGGTCGTCGTGGGTGATCGGGCTCTCGGTAGCGACGCTCGCGCTTGTCCTCGCGGCAGTGATCACGCCTGGGCACTGGCGGCAGCCACGCATGTTGCCGATGCGGAGCACTCCACGAGTAGCGGCCTCCGCGCGCATCACCGCGCGCGACACGCGGTCGATCCCGTCGGCGGCTTCGCAGCCCGTGGTGCAGCTCGCCCCAGGCCTGGAGGCCGGCGAGGGAGGGGCTTCAACCCCTGCACGGGCGGTGTCGCACGCCACCCTCGACCCGCCTCCGCGAGGACCAGCGATCATCAGTCACGGGGAACGTGGCGTCGCTCGCCGTGCCACACGGGTCCCCGCCATTCCGGTCACACGACCGGCCCGGGCGACGCCGTCCCCGGCCATCCCGGTGCGCCGGCCCGCCGATCTCACGGGTGCCAACGCCGCCCCCATCCTCGAGTAGGTCACCCTCATGCGTCTGTCCGTCGTCCTGGGTCTCCTCCTCTGCGCGTCGCCGGCTGCCGCACAGCTGGCTCGCGACGAAACGTGGATGCGCGCTGGGGTCGAACTCCGTCGGGCCCACCGCGACGAGGAGGCCCTCGCACATTTCACCCGCGCCTATGGGCAGACACGGAGCCCGGTCGCGCAGGCGCAGATGGGACTGGCGGAGCAGGCGCTGGGACGGTGGGTCGAGGCCGAAGAGCACGTTCGGAGGTCGCTCGAGGCCGCCACCGATCCGTGGATCCTCCGCAATCGCGAGGCGCTGCGGGGGGCACTCTCTGTCATCGAACAGCACCTGGGGAGGATCTGGATCGACGGCGGCATCGCTGGCGCGGAGGTCATCGTCGATGACCGCTCGGTGACCACGCTCCCGATGGCGGCCCCGGTCCGCGTTGTCGCCGGAACTCTCACCCTCCAGGTGCGGGCCCCGGGGTACGAGAGTGTCTTTCGACCGGTGACGGTGGCTGCGGGTGGCGAGGCCCGCGAGGTGGTCCGGTTGACGCGCATCGCGCGGCCCGGAGGGCCGATGTCGAGCGAGGACCGTTCCGCCCTCGTCGCGACGAGGGCGCACCCCGAAGTGACCTCGACGCTCGGCGGGACCCAGCGCGTCCTTGGGTGGTCGTCGATGGCAGGAGGCCTCCTGGGGCTGGGAATCGGTGTCGCCGCGAGGGTGGTTCGGGAGGGAGCAGTGGACGAGTACAACAACCAGGCGCTGTGCCCGGGGCGGTCGGCGGCGTTCCAACCGGGCGACTGTCAGTCGCTGGTGGATCGAGTCGAATCCATGGAGCTGCTCTCGACGATCGGCCTCGTGGCAGGCGGCGCGCTCGCGGTGACCTCGGTCGTTCTTCTGGCGACGGCTCCTTCACCTCGCCGAGGCGCCGAGGTCCGAGCACGAATCGGTTGCATCGTCGGCCCGGGGACGCTGGGCCTGCAGTGCGCGGGTCGGTTCTGAAAGGGTACGGGAGCTATCATGAGGCTGTCGCGCGCGACGGGGTTCATCGCCATCATCATGGGCGGGTGCGGGTGCGGGAGCCTGCGCGAAGGTCCGCAAATCTCCTCGGATGCGGGGAGAGATGATGTCGTGGCCATCGACGCGTTCGTGGTGGCAGACGCGCTCACGTCGGAGGATCGCCCGCTCCTCGACGAGCCGACGCCACCGGATGTTCCGGTGCTGGCTGACGCACCTTCCGCGGATGTCCGCCGCTGTTCCGCTGACCAGATCGTCTGTGGCGGATCCTGTGTAGACCCGAACACCAGCGTCGCACACTGCGGCGGGTGCGGCCGCGCCTGCCCCACCGGTCGCGTGTGCGCCACGGGCACCTGCCAGCTCTCGTGCGGCGTCGGTGTGAGGGACTGCGGCGGGACCTGCCGTGACCTCCAGCGAGACGTCGCGAACTGCGGCGCCTGCGGGCAGACATGCGTCAGCCGCAATGCCGTTGCTGCGTGTGTCGCAGGAGCGTGCGCCGTGGGCACCTGCAACCCAGGCTCGGCCGACTGTGATTCCAACGTGAGCAACGGCTGTGAATGCGCGCCCGCCCACGGGGTACCCTCGTGTCCTTCGGGTCGATGCGTCGTGGCCTCGTGCGACGCGGGCTACGGCGACTGCGACCGCGACTCCACCAATGGCTGCGAGGTCGATCTGCGAGCAAGCGCCGGCAGCTGCGGCGCGTGCGGCCGAACCTGCACGCTACCCAACGCGGTCTCCGCATGTGCCTCGGGCAACTGCGCCGTCGCACGGTGCACGCCCGGGTTCGGCGACTGCGACCGCGATCCGGCCAACGGGTGCGAGGCCTCGTTGCCTGGGGACGCGCGCAACTGCGGGGCCTGCGGGCGCGCCTGTTCCGCGGCCCAGTATTGCGCGAGCGGCTCGTGCGCGATGCTCCGCTGCGACCCGAGCGAGGTGCTGATCCCGGGCGGCACCTTCCTGATGGGCTCGCCTGTTGGCGTCGGGTACGACGTCGAGTGGCCACAGCACAGCGTGATCGTGAGCTCGTTCTGCCTCGGTCGCCGCGAGGTGCTCACCACCGAGTACGCGATCTGCCACGGCGCCGGAGGTGCCGGGTGTACCGCGCCCGGCACTGGCGCGGGGTGCAACGGAGGCGTCGTCGGGAGGGAGCGGCATCCGATCAACTGCGTGGACTGGAACCAGGCAAGCGCGCTCTGCCGCTGGGATTCCGGCGGGCGCCTGCCAACCGAAGCCGAGTGGGAGTACGCGGCCCGGGGTCCGACCAACCGTACCTATCCGTGGGGCGAGGCGGCACCCACGAACCAGCTCTGCTGGTCGGGCGTCGCATCACGCAGCTCGACCTGTCCGGTGGAGACGTTCCCGAGCGGAACGTTCGGACTCTTCGACATGGCCGGGAACGTCTACGAGTGGACGGCCGACTGGTTCGGCCCCTACAACGGGGCCGTCGCCGAAAACCCCATCGGCGCGTCCTCCGGCACGGAGCGCGTCTACCGCGGAGGCGGCGCCTTCGACACTGGTGCGATCGCGCAGCGCAGCGCGTTCAGGTCGTTTCGAGGCGCGGTGAATTTCCGGGCCGCGAATCTGGGCTTCCGCTGCGTTCACGCCCCTCAGCGGTAGGACGTTCGGTAGGACGTTCATCGACCGCATTCCTTGATCTCCCCCGAGGGGGCAGCGCAGCCCTTTTCATCGCCGGGAGGAACGCGCGGTTGCGCCGATCGTGCGCCTCCATCGCTTGCGGGCTAGCGTCGCGACATCATGCCTACCAACAAGTCCAAGAGCGGGGACTCGAAGGAAGCGACGGCGCGGTTCCGGGCCGAGCCCATGCATCTCGTGGCTCAAGAGCTCGTGAAGCCAGAGGATCCCGACGGCGAGCCCCGGGTACTCTTTCGGATTCCTCTCGGCGCCAACGAGCGGATCAGCGTGCTGGGTAGGGCTTTCCCAAGCATGGAGGAGTGGACGCTTCGGCGAGCCCGACGTGGATCGGATGGTCGATGGGTCTGGGATCGCTCCGCGGGCTTGCAGCTCGACCCGGACTCCGTCGTGCGACTGCGAAATGGGCTCATTCGAGGGCTTCAGCAGATGGGGTCCGTCGCGCCGAGCGTGAGCCTGGCCTATCTCGCCGAGCGCTACGAACACGGCGCGGAGGCGGGCGATGCCAATGCGCTGGTGTCGCACCTGGTGTTGAGGGCGCTCGCGCTCGCGCTCGGGAACGGCGACGGTGAGGCGTTGGCGGCGATGGGGCGCGAGGCGCTCCGGCACATCCGGGCCCGTCGGCCCGAGTTCGTGCCGGTCGGCGACGGCGAGGGGGCTCTCGATCTGAAGGGTGACGAGGCGCGTCGGGTCGGGAGGGACCGCCTGCTTCGTACGGCGTCTCGGTTCTGCGACGAGCTGGGCGAAGACACCGACTTCGCCGAGGCCGCCGACGAGTTGAGCTGGGACATCGAGCGGCTACACCCCGAGGCCGTCCGACAGGCCGAGATTCAGGAGGCGAAGGCGCCGGACTTCCCCAACACCGGGTCGGGTAGGGGTCGGATCGCCGAGAAGCTCGCCGAGAAGCTCCGTTGCCGGTCCAATCCGAAACCAGAGTGGGTCGCCCGTACCGCCCTCCGCATGTTCGGCGTCGATGAGGCGAAGGTGAAGCACTACTTCGATCACCGGTAGAAGCCGGCGGGCGCCGGTGGCACCACCTCGTTCCTCCGCGACTTCCGCTTCTCCGAGAGAAACGGAATCTGCCTGAACACTCGGCGTGTGATGGCACCCCGGCGTCATGGTGTTCTCCCATGACGTGAGCGGAAGTCGGGTCCGCGGCCGACCCGCCGCGAGACTGCCGTACGTCCCTGTACTACTCGCCGGAGGTCGTCGTCGATGACGACCGAGCGCACCTACTACACGACCGCGGAGGCCGCCGAGTTCTGCCGTTTCCGCACGACCGGCGCGATCCGCAAGGCGGTCAAGGAGGGACGTCTACGATCCGTTGGCCCTCGGGGCGGTCACGGCACCCACATCTTCCTCCGCGAGGAGCTCGACCGGTTCATGCGCGGGGGAAAGCCGCATGCTACGGAGGTCGCGGGACGTCCGCGTGTGCCTCCATCGGGAGGCAGAGATGAGCGATCCGAAGTGGATCAGGAAGTGGAACAGTTGGATCGCGCCAAAGCCCACGAAGCCCGGGGTGTGGCGCAGGAAGGAGGGCGGCTTCCTCATCCGGGGCCGCGCGTTGGATCCGACAACGGGAAAGCTGCGGGAAGTGAGACAGGCCCTGCCCGGGGCCGACGCGCTCGAGGCGTACCAGACGCTGCAGGTCGAACTGCAGAGGGTCCGGGACGGCCTCAAGATCTCACGACCGGAAACGCCGTCCGTCCAGCAGGTGACGGCAATCACAGCGGTCGCCCCGAAGGCGGAGGTGGTGCTCGCACCATCGACCCTGCCCTTCTGGAGCGACTACGCCGTCTCGCTCCTCGAGCGAAAGGTCAACGAGGGGACGATCCTCTCGGCCAAGACCCGCGTGCAGTGGATCTCGGTGCTGAAGTGCCACCTCATCCCGGCGTTCGGCCACTACCGCGTGGATGAGATGACGCGGCGGATCTACTTCCAGTGGCGCGACGCGATCGCGACGAAGATCAAGGCGGGCGAGTACTCGCCGCACACGGTCAACGACTGGCTGGCGATCTTCGCGGTCGTGACCAACGCGGCGTTCGAGGAGTACGAGATCGACCGCGCGAGCCCGACGCGGACGGTGGTGAAGTTCGACACGCGCGAGCACCCCACCTACACGGAGGAGGAGCCGAACTCCCTCACGGCCGAGGAGACGGTGCGCTTCCTGACGAAGATGCGGGAGCTGTTCCCGCAGCACTATGCGATGGTCGCGCTCGGGTTCGCGACCGGCCTCCGTCCGTCGTCGTTGCGCGCATTCCGGCGCAGCGGCAAGACGGCCGATCTGCACCTCGACGAGGGGCTTCTCTACGTCCGTCGCTCCCACACGGTGAGCGACGAGGTCATGGGCACGACCAAGACCGGCGTGCCGCAGCACATCACGCTCCCGAAGGCGTTGGTGACGGTCCTGCGGTGGCACATCGACATGCTGCCTGAGGGGCCGATGTCGGAGTCCGAGCTGCTCTTTCCGTCGGAGACGGGCAGCTTCCGCGCCCCCTCCGCGCTCGACAAGCCCTTCGCTGCCGTCTCGAAGGCGATCGGCTTGCGGAAGCACGTCACGCCGCGCGCGATGCGCCGCACCTTCCAGGACCTCGCCCGCAAGGCGAAGGTCGAGGACATCGTCACGCGCGCCGTGTCGGGCCACGCCACCGAGACGATGCAGCACCACTACTCGACGGTCTATCAGGACGAGATCCACGACGGACTCACGCGGATCCTCGCCCTGGCGGGCCTCTCCGAGTGTCCCGCCGACGAGCCCGTCGCGGCTGACGAGGCCGACGGCGGTGGGGCTCGGGGGCCCGGTGGTATGCACGGTGGTATGCATCGCCTCCCCAGGGCCCTGAAACGACTCAGGCCCGGAAGGCGACGTTTCGCCAACCGGGCCTGATTACAGCACTTTCCTTCGAGCGGGCGACCGGGATCGAACCGGCGACGTTCAGCTTGGGAAGCTGACATTCTACCGCTGAATTACGCCCGCGGTCCTCTGAGGCTTTCCTCCCAGGGGACGTCGTAGGTGCCACAGCGCTTCGGAGCTTGTCAAGCGCCTCGCGCTTCCGCACCCTCCGGGCCCACCAGGACCTTATGCACACCGACCCTACCGATCCGACCGACCCGACCGAGCCTGCCGAGACCGCCGCCCCCGCCGGTCACGCCGAACCCGCGGAGACTCCCGCCGAGGCCGTCGCCGAGCCTGTAGAGCCCGCTGCTCCGGCGTCGCCGCCCGACCCCGCGCAGGAGCGCGCCATCGCCCTCGACGCCCTCTCCTGGTGCGGCGAGCACCCGGCCGAGGAGACCGCGGTCGAGACCCTCAACGCCGTCTTTACCCTCATCCGTGATCCCGAGGTGCGGCCCCTCTGGATCGCCACCGTGCGCACGGTCGTCCTCGCCATCGCGCAGGTGCCCGACCCCACGCCCGCCCTCCACGCCCACATGACCGTGCTCGTGGCCAACCTCCTCGAGCTCAGCACCGACAGCGCCATGGTCGACGAGCTCCTGGCGACCTGGCTGCGGCACCCGAAGTCCTTCGGCAGCCTGCACACCACGCCCGCGGCCTTCCAGCGCGAGACCTTCGTCCAGCGCCTCGGCGACCTCCTCGGATGGAACGCCCTCGACCTCCACCGCGACCGCGACGCCCTCCGCCGCTTCGCCGACTGGGTCAACACCTGGAACCCGCGTAACAAGTTCCGCTCGCGCCGCGCCCTCCAGGCGCTCGCCCGCAACTTCCCCGCCTCCGATGTCTGGTCGCGCATCCACTTCCCCAGCGAGGGCGGTGGCCCCCCGCACCGCTCTGGCCAGGGCGGCCGCCGCGATCACGAGCGCCCCGCGCAGGCCCCCGCGGCCCCCGCGGCGCAGCCCGCCGAGGCCGTCGAGCCCACCCCCGAGGCGGCCTTCGCCAGCCCCGATGGAGCGCCCGCCGCCGACGCCACCCAGGGCGAGGCCACGAAGCGCAAGCGCCGCCGCCGCCGCCGCCGCAAGGGCGCCAAGCCCGGTGAGCCCGGAGCCACCGCCGAGGGCGCCGCGGCCCCCGAGGGATCCTCGGACGAGGGCGGCGACGAAGGCGGCGACGAGGGCGGCGACGACGCGCCCGAGCCCGGCAACCAGGCCTGAGAAAGCCCCTCCCGATGGCCCTCGAGTATACCGACCATCGTAAAGATCCATCGGCGTGGGCGCGCTCGCTCGGCATCTCCGACGGGGCCGTGCAGCTCTACCTCGACTCCGAGGTGATCGACCTGCACATCGACTCGTTCTTGTGGACGAGGATGCTCGGCTACGACCTTACGAGGCGCCACACGCCGGGCCTCCTCAACGGCGCCTTCGCGCGGCAGGTGGACCTCCCCCGGCTGCGCGAGGCCCAGGTCTCCGGCGCCACCTGGATCATCACCACCAACCCCGCCCGCGGCTCCGAGGACCGCGCGCACACCTTCGTGCGCAACCTCGCCCGGCTGCGCGCCGAGCTCGCCCGCGCCCCCGACGACGTCGCCGTGGTGCGCAACGTCGCCGAGTACCGGGCCGCCCGCGCCGAGGGCAAGCACGCGGCCTTCATCGGCATCCAAGGGGGCAACGCGCTCGACCACGCGCCCGACGGGAGCGCGCTCGACCTCATCCCCGACGACGTCGTGCTGCGCGTCACGCTGGTGCACCTCTCCACCTCGCACCTGGGCGTGACGAGCTCCCCCCTGGGCTTCACCGGCGACACCGGGCTCACCGCGCGGGGCAGGGACTACGTGAAGGCCCTCAACGCGAGGAAGATCTTCGTCGACCTCGCGCACATCTCCCGCAAAGGGTTCTTCGACGCGCTCGCGGTGCACGACAAGACGCAGCCCGCGATCGTCACGCACACCGGCGTCACCGGCGTCACGCCGCACTGGCGCAACCTCGACGACGAGCAGCTCCGCGCCATCGCTGCCCTCGGCGGAACCGTCGGGGTGATGTACCAGTCGAGCTTCCTCGGAGACCCGACCTTCGACGGCCGGCTGAGCTCCATCGTCGCCCACCTCGCGCACATCATCGACACCATCGGCGAGGACCACGCCTCGCTCGGCAGCGACTGGGACGGGATGATCGTCCCCCCGGTCGACATGCGCACCTGCCTCGAGCTGCCGCGCCTCGTCGAGGCCATGCTCGCCCGGGGATGGTCGGACACCCGGGTGAAGAAGATCCTCGGCGGAAACTTCCTCCGCGTCGTCGAAGCGCTCCGCGGCTGAGCGCCGCGCTACCGCCCCGTCACTGAAACAGCCCCGCCAACCGTTGCACGTTGAGCAACTCGGCGACCTCCTCGCGGTCGAGCGTTGCGTCCAGGTGAACGGTGCTGCCCTCCCGGCTCGCCGTGAGTCGCGTGAGCGCCCGCTGGAGCACCGCGAAGCGCACCGTCCCCGTGGCGCTCGCCGCTCTGCCTCCGAGGGTGCCCGCGAACTGGTCGATGGACTCTCGCAGGTCGAGGGCGAACACCTCCATCAGACGCACCGTCGCCGTGGCCTGCTCGGGTGAGTCGTAGCGCCACGTCGACCGCAGGATCGCCCCGCCGTCGTCGTCGCCGCTCGCGTCCCTCGTCGCCTGCAGCGCAAACTCCGCGGACACCGGGATGGGGTTGTTGCGCCCCGGCGCGGAGAGCAGGTTGCGCACGCCGCGCGCCGTGAGCAGCGCGACCAGGCGAGGTCCGCGGCCGGCGTTGTCGGTGCGGGGGAGGGCGCTCGCCACGGCGGTCTGGCCGCCCAGCACCGCGAGCAGCGTGGGGAGCCGCTGCGGGGTGGCGAAGACCGCGAGGTCGTCCTCCAGCAGCGCCACGGAGGTGGGCCCGAGGTAGCGGTCGACGGTGGTGGTCTCCACGCCGTTGCGCCGGGTCCAGATGGCGCGGGTGGGCCGAGGGAGCGCGCTCGCGTCGGGGTGGGCGAAGTGCTCCCGGAGGGTCCCGGCGTCGGGGGGGAGCTCACCCGACGGGGTGTTGGCGCGCACTCCCGCCATCTGCTCGACCGAGGCGCGGAGGAAGTCCCTCCGGGCGTGGGTGCGCACGATCGCCATCATGTCGGGCGGGTTCGCCCTCGTCCCGACGGGGTTGGCGCTCGCCAGCAGCACCGCGTCGAAGTCCCGGATGGGGTCGATCTCCGTGCCGCCCAGCACCGCCTGCCAGTCTCGGATGCCGTCGAGCAGCGCGCCCACCCGCCGGGCGTGAGGGCCCTCTCGCAGCCGGTCGGTGCGCAGCAGGAGCGTCACCACCGCGCCCTCGGGGATCGCCGCCGCCATGGCACCCGCGGCCTCGGCCATCGTCGGCATCGCCCCGGGCGGGACGTCCGTGGCGGGCGCCGTGTCGGTCAGCGCCAGGGCGACGTCCTCCATCGATCCCGCGTCGTCGTTGAGCGCGAGGGCGACGTCCTCCATCGATCCCGCGTCGCGCCCCTCGGCCAGGAGCGTGGCGTCGGACTCACGAGAGAGCGAGGGCTCCCTCAGCCGCGTCTCGGGCGGATCGGGCAGCGCGCTCACCCGGGGCGCCGCGCGTCGCGGAGCCGCCGCCGGACGCGGTCGAGCGGGCGAGGGCGAGGGCGCAGGAGAGGGCGGCGAGGGGGCGGGCGTCGGCGCCGCGGGCGAGGGCGAGGTTGCGGGACGGGCCGTCTCCAGGCCAAACTCGACGGTGCGGTTGATCTCCACGGGCAGCGACGGAAACCGCACCGCAGGGGGGCGCACCGCCATCACGGCGCCGTGGAGCACCAGCGAGGCCACGAGCGGCCACGTGAGTCTCTGCTGCCATGGGGGTGTGTGCGTCGTACCGCGTTGGGACATCGCGTGGGTCGACCGGGAGGCCGCGCGAACCCTAACAGCAATGTCACTCCCGCGCCGCCGCCACATGGCTGGTGCGGTTGTCGCAACCGTCGGAATTGGACACGGGCCCCCCGCGCTGTGATAGCGCACCCCCACGAAGGGCCCCTCCGCCGGAGTCGCATGCGCCACCCCGCTCTTACCCCCAAGCACCGATGCATCCTCGTCGCGACCCTCGCCGCGGCCTCGCTCTCGTCCGCCTCCGGCTGCACCCGCCTCGACAGCCTGTGGAGCCGTGCCACCGCGCCCGACGCCGTCGCGCCGATCGACGCCGCCCTGAGCCTGGCCATCGACCCGAGCATCCCCCCGCACGCCGACGATGACGCCGGTGGCTCCGCGCTAGACCCCGACGACGCCGGGGCCATGGGGGACGACGACGCGAGCGCCGACGCCGGTCCGGTCGACGCCGGGCCCCGCACCATGATCACGGCCCTCGGCTGGCGCACCGGCATCGTCGAGGCCCCGCAGTCCAACGCCCGCTGGATCGGCTACGTCCGGGCGGGAGGCCAGATCGCCATCGTGCGCGGCCCCGTCGGCAACGACGGCTGCCCGGCGCGCTCGGACATGCGCGGCGCGGGCTGGTACGAGGTCGAGGGCAGCGGCTTCGTGTGCGTCGGCCCGCTGGCGATGCTCACCAGCGTGCTCGGCAACCGGCCCATCACCCGACGCCTCCCGACGCCCCCGGACATCGACGCGGCCATGCCGTTTACCTATGCGCGTAACACCCGCGCGGCGGCGATCTACCGCTGGCTCCCCTCCGAGGACGAGGAGCGCGAGGTCGAGCCCGAGCGCTACGCCCCCCGGGTGGCGGCGGGCGACGCCGACGGCGGCGCGGTCGTGGGCGACGCCTCGGTGGCCACGGCGGTCACGGCGGTAGCGGCCACGGCGACGGACGCGGGCCGCGCGCCCGACGCGCAGGTGCGCATCGAAGACCTGGAGGGCGCCGCGGGCACGCCGCTGCTGCGCCGCATCCTCCGGGGGATGTACGTCTCGCTCAACCGCGAGGCCCGCGCCCCGGGCGGGAGCAGCTTCTGGCACACGCAGTCCGGCGGGTACATCCGCTCGAGCGCGCTCTCCACGCTGCGCGGCGACGGGTTCTTCCAGGGCATCGCCCTCGACGGGCAGCACCACCTGCCCATCGGGGTCGCGCTGAGCACGGTGACCTCGACCTACCAGGCCAACGGGCGCTCGATGTCCCCCACCGGGAGGGTGCCCCGGCTGGCGATCATCCAGCTCGCCGACGAGCCCCCGGTGACCGTCGGCAACGAGCAGTACTACCACACCGCGGAGGGCTATTTCCTGCGGTCGCGGCAGGTGCGGGTGATCACCCGCCACGAGCCCCCGGTGGACCTCTCCTCGCCCGACGAGAAGTGGATCGACGTCAACCTCGACCACCAGAGCGTGGTGGCCTACGAGGGCGCGAGGCCGGTCTACGTGACCGTGGCGAGCACCGGTCGGCGCAACCGCAGCAACCCCGACGAGAACTACGAGACCGTGCAGGGCGCGTTTCGCATCCTGTCGAAGCACGTCGCCACCACCATGGACGGCAACAGCGCCAACGACGGCCCGTACAGCATCGAGGACGTGCCCTGGGTGATGTACTTCGAGGGCTCCTTCGCGCTTCACGGGGCCTTCTGGCACAACGGCTTCGGCGCGATGCGCTCGCACGGCTGCGTCAACATGAGCCCACCCGACGCGCGCTGGTTCTACAACTGGACCGAGCCGCACGTCGCCCCGGGGTGGAACGGCGCCTACGCCAACGCGCAGCGCCCCGGCACGCGGGTCTACGTCCACTACGACGAGCAGCCGCTGGGCACCCGCGGCGGCCCCGATCGGGTGCCGCAGCACTGACCGCCATCCGCCCTTGTGCGGGCCCGGTAGAGCCGCCATAACTCCCGCGCGCGGCGGTCCCTATATCCCCACCGCCGCCCCCTACACGGAGACACCCCATGGCGAAGCTCTCGCGCGAGATCGTGATCCTCTCGGCCCGTCGTACGCCCTTCGGCACGCTGTCCGGCGCCCTCAAGACCGTGTCCGCCACCGACCTCGCGGTCAACGCTGCCAAGGCCGCCCTCGTCGACGCCAACGTCTCCGCCGAGGACATCGGGCACGTCATCTTCGGCAACGTCCAGCAGACCAGCGCCGACGCCATCTACCTCGCCCGCCACGTCGGCCTGAAGGCGGGGCTCCCCATCACCACCCCGGCGCTCACGGTCAACCGCCTCTGCGGCTCAGGCTTCCAGGCGATCATCAACGGCGCCCAGGAGATTCTCCTCGGCGACGCCGAGTGCGTGCTCGTCGGCGGCACCGAGAACATGTCCCAGGCCCCGCACGTCATCCGCGGCGCCCGCGACGGCTTCGCCTTCGGCCGCGCCCCGGCCCTCGAAGACTCCCTCGCCGCGGCGCTCACCGACTCCTTCTGCAACACCCCGATGGCCATCACGGCGGAGAACCTCGCGCAGAAGTACGGCCTCACCCGCGAGGACTGCGACCGCTTCGCCCTCCTCTCGCAGCAGCGCTACGCCGCCGCCGCCGAGGCCGGCGCCTTCAACTCCGAGCTCACCACCGTCGAGGTCGCCAGCCGCAAGGGCACCGTGATCGTCTCCAAGGACGAGCACCCCCGGCCGCAGACCACCCTCGAGACCCTCGCGAAGCTCTCGCCAGCCTTCAAGAAGGACGGCGTGGTCACCGCGGGCAACGCCTCGGGCATCAACGACGGCGCCGGCGCCCTGGTGCTGGCCAGCGCCGACTTCGCGCGCTCCCGCGGGCTCAAGCCCCTCGCTCGCCTCGTGCAGTGGGGCGTCGCCGCGGTGGAGCCCACCCTCATGGGCATCGGGCCGGTTCCGGCCATCCAGGCGGCGCTGCACCGCGCGGGCACCACGCTCGACCGCATCGACCTCGTAGAGGTCAACGAGGCCTTCGCGGCGCAGTACCTCGCCGTCGAGAAGGAGCTCGGGCTCGACCGCAACAAGTCCAACGTCGACGGCGGCGCGGTCGCCATCGGCCACCCCCTCGGGGCCTCCGGGGCGCGCATCACCGCGCACCTCGTCCACGCCCTGCACCGCCGCAACCTGAACACCGCCGTGGGCTCCGCCTGCATCGGCGGCGGCCAGGGCCTCGCGGTGCTCATCGAGCGCATCTGATCCTTTGACGCCGCCGCGGCCGACGCTTCAATCCACGCATCACAGGTGATTCCATGAACGATGAGCTCATCTACGATTGGAACGAGGTCGGCCGTCGCCACCCCCCCTTCGGCCCGGTGGAGTTCTTCGACGAGACCCTCCGCGACGGGTTGCAGAACCCGTCCGTGAAGGACCCCTCCATCGAGCAGAAGCTGGAGCTGATCCACCTGATGGAGTCGCTCGGCATCCACGCCGCGGACATCGGGCTGCCGGGCTCCTCGAAGCGGGCCTTCGACGACGTGCTGCGCATGTGCCAGGAGATCGTCTCCTCGGGGATGAAGCTCCGCCCGGCCTGCGCGGGTCGCACCGTCGCGGCCGACATCCTCCCGATGGTGGAGATCTCCCAGAAGGCAGGCGTCCCGGTGGAGGTCTACACCTTCATCGGGAGCTCGCCCATCCGCCTCTTCGCGGAGAGCTGGGACGTCGAGACGCTGCTCAAGCACAGCGCCGACGCCATCGACGTCGCCGTGAAGAACAACCTCCCGGTGGCCTACGTCACCGAGGACACCATCCGCTCGCGCCCCGAGGTGCTGGCCGCGCTCTTCAAGAACGCCATCGACCACGGCGCCTCGCGCCTCGTGCTCTGCGACACGGTGGGCCACGCGACGCCCGACGGCACGCGCAACCTCATCCGCTTCACGCAGAACCTCCTCAAGGCCTACGGCGCGCACCATGTGAAGCTCGACTTCCACAACCACAACGACCGCGGCCTCGGCCTCGTGAACGCGTTGACGGCCGTGGAGGAGGGCATCGACCGGGTGCACGGCACCGCCCTCGGCATCGGAGAGCGCGTGGGCAACACGGCCATGGAGCTCATCCTGCTCAACCTCAAGCTCGCCGGGGCCCTCGAAGGCCAGGACATGACCAACCTGATCCGGTACTGCGAGCTCACCTCGAAGGCCGTCGGGATGCCCGTGCCGGTGAACTACCCCCTGGTGGGCGCGGACGCCTTCCGCACCTCCACCGGCGTGCACGCCGCGGCCATCATCAAGGCCCAGAGCAAGGGCGACACCGAGCTCGCCGACCGCATCTACTCGGGCGTCCCGGCGGGGATGTTCGGCCGCGGTCAGACCATCGAGATCGGCCCGATGTCGGGCGCCAGCAACGTGGTGTTCTGGCTCAAGGGACACGGCATCGAGTCCGACCCCGGGCTGGTGCAGTCGATCCTGCTCAAGGCCAAGGAGGGCGGCCGGGTGCTCGCCCCCGACGAGGTGCTCGCCGCCGTCTCGGCGCACCGCGCCGCCGCTACCGGATGAAGTTCCAGCTCACGCCGCGGACCACCTCCAGGTGGAGGTGGTTGCGGTGCTCGTAGTTGAAGTTCGGCCCCAGCACCACGTGGAACCATCCCCTCCTCGCCGGCTCGCAGTGCAGCGTCCGTAGCGTGCGCGCCGCCGCGTCGGGCGCCACCCTCGCGCGAGGACCGCACGGCGCCCGCCCCCTCCGGCCGTGGTAGTCGCGCTGCACGTTGAGCGTCGTCCCGTCGTCGCGCACGAAGGTCGCCGCGTCGATGGCCATCCCTCCCGGGTGCCGGGGGTACAGGCCGTCCGAGAGGCGCTCCCCGCGACCGGCCACCCGCCAGAGAGACAGGTGCCGCACCTCGCGGATGTGCAGCGTGCGGAGGAAGGTCGCGTAGCGGGCCAGCGCCACGGCCAGCCGGCAGTCCATCAGCTCGCGCACGGCGGTCGCTCGCGACTCGTGGAAGGTCACTCCCCGGATGGGCCCGCGCACGATCACCGGGGTGCCCACGCCCGCGGGGAAGTGCCGGGGGCGCTCGAAGTCGATGTGCGCCCTCACCATCGCGCGGAGGCAGGTGCGCGACGACATCGCCGCGATCTCCGACGCCACCGCCGGAACCTCCGGCAGCGCCTCCCCCTCCGGCGCCCCCGCGTCGTCGTCCTCGGGGCCCAGCGCCCTCGCCGCGGCCTCGTCCTCCGCCTGCGTGGCGTTCGCCGGATCGTCCTGGTCGGGCGCCTCCGCGTCGTCGGGCGTCGCCGCGTCGACGGGCGCCTCCGCGTCAGGCATCGCCGCGTCGAGGGATCGCGACGCGTCCTGGGCGGTGGCCGCGGGCGCGGCGAGCAGCGGGGCGACCATCAGGAGCCATCGCCCGATCGCCGTCGGCCTCACAGCCCCCGGTTTCCGCGCACCGTCACCGGGACCGTGTAGCGCGCTCCCCGGCGGGCGAGCGTGAGGTCGAAGCGCGTGGCGCTGCGCGCCCGGATGTACGCGTCGAGGGCCTCGTCGGGGTTGCGCAGCGGCGAGCCGTTGAGGGCCACCAGCGTGTCGCCGGGGCGGATGCCCACGCGCGACATGAGCCCGTTGCGATCGAGCCCGGTGATCACGTAGCCGTCGCCGGAGTTGTCCTCGCCGAGCCAGCGGATGCGGGCGCCGGAGAGCATGGTGCGAGGGTGCTCGACCCCGGTGAGGTCGAGGACCCAGCGGTCGCGGTCGCGACGCAACAGGCCACCGCGCGCGCCCGGGCCCGAGGCGCTTCGCGAGGCGTGTCCCCGGTGGGCGACGGCCTCGGCGGCCGCGGCGCCTCCGTCGTTGGCGGCCGCGGCGGTGGGCTCCATCGGGCTCTCGGGCAGCCCGTCGAGCTCGATCTCCATCGCGGGGCCGGGCGGCGCCTCCGCAGGGGCGGGCGGCGCCACGACCGCGGGGGCGCGCCAGGGCATCCGCTGCGCGCGGGCGTAGTGCGCGGGAAGGATCACGCGCGGAAGCGCGAACCCGAAGAACGCCCCGAGCGCTGCGACCCAGCAGAGTTCTTTGCACCAGCGACGCACTGAAAGCTCACCGACTACCGGCGCCGCGGCGAATGGCTCAACGACCCGACTCGGCGAATCTCGTACAATGCCCCCCGTGTTGCCTGCAAGCGCCAGGGCGCCCGTTCCGTCGCGCGGCCTGCTGGTCGCGCTGGGTCTCTCGCTGGGCATGGTGAGCCTCCTGGGGGTGGTGCAGCATGCGACACAGCTCGCTGTCGCCGAGCGTGCGGTGGTGCAGACAGACGTCCGCGCCAGCGCGTGGCGTGGGACGCGTGACGATCTCGGTGTGTTCACCGTACGCCCCGGCGACGTGCTCCGCATCACCGCGTGCCCCGTTGCCTCGGGTGACCCACACCTGCGCCTCGACGTCCACACGCCCTCCGGAGAGCGCCTCTTCGACCGACCGCTCACGCCTGCTGGCTCGGACGCCCGTCGCTGCGTGGGGCTGCGCTGGGCGGCTCCCTGCGAGGCCACCGTGGGCGTCACGCTCACCGCCACCGCCGCGCCTCCGCTGCGCCGGGTCGCGCTCTACGTCGGGCCCGAGCTGAGCCCCGGGCTCACCTGGCCGTGGCTCGCGCTCGTCGTCGCGCTCGCGCTGCTGGTGCTCGCCCCCTCCATGTCGACGCCCGCGCTGCGCCGCGCCCCGACGCTCGGGTCGCTCATCTACCGCCCGATCATCGATCGCCCGGGGGCCCCCGCGGCGCTGCTCGCGGCCTTCGTCGGCGCCGTGGTGCTGTCGGGCCAGGTGTTTCGCGCGCTGGGGGCGACGCCCGCGGGCACCCTCCTCGGCGGCTCGACGCTGCACCTCTGCTTCGGCCTCGCCGCGGCGTGGCTCCTCGGCGGCCTCTCCGAGGACGGTCCCGCCCTGAGAACGGCGCTCGGCCTCGAGCGCACCTCGGGGCGCTGGCTCGCGCTGACGGCGCCCCTCGCGGTCTCGCTCCTCGCGCTCGCGCTCGCCACCTCGGTCTGGATCACCGACACCTCCGAGAGCTCGGTCGCCCGGGACGTCGCCTCGTCGCCGCTGCGCCTCGCGCTGCTCTACACCGCGCTGCTGGCGCCGCTCTCCGAGGAGCTGTTCTACCGCGGCGCGGTGACCCGCGCGCTCGAGCGCCTGGGCTCCACGAGGGCCATCTTTTTACAAGCCGTGGTATTCACCCTCCCGCACGCGCTGCAGCTCCGAGGCGCCCTCTGGGGGCTGATCCCCATCGCCGCGCTGGGGCTCACCAACGGCTGGCTCCGGCGGGCCTCCGGCGGGCTCGCGGCCCCGTGGCTGCTGCACTCGATCTACAACGGCGCGCTCATCGCGGCCTCGCTCCTCGCGAGCGGCGGGGCGTGACCCGCGATGGGCATTCGTTCAGGGGGCGATGGCGGTTTGGGCGCAGATCTGATAGCGGCGGCGCCCATGTCCTTTGCTGACCTTGGTGCGCACCCGACCCTCCTCCAGGCCCTGGAGGCGCGCGGGTATGTCTCACCGACCCCCGTCCAGGCCGCGGTGCTCGACGCCGCGATGCTGGGCCGCGACCTGCTCGTCTCCGCCGAGACCGGCTCCGGAAAGACCGTAGCCTTCGGCCTCGCCCTCGCGCACACGCTGCTGGGCGACGCCCCCACGCTCCCGAAGGCGACCACCCCGAGGGCCCTGGTGCTGGCCCCCACGCGCGAGCTCGCGCTCCAGGTGCAGCAGGAGCTGGCGTGGCTCTACGGCTCGACCGGGATGCGCAGCGTGGCCTGCGTGGGCGGGGCGCCGATGGCGCAGCAGCTCCGGGCGCTCTCCGACGGGGTGCACCTGGTGGTGGGGACGCCGGGGCGCATCTGCGACCACATCGAGCGGGGCTCGCTCAAGCTCGGGGAGATGCAGGCCCTGGTGCTCGACGAGGCCGACGAGATGCTCGACATGGGCTTCCGCGACGAGCTCGACCGGGTGCTGGCGGTGGCGCCGAAGGGGCACCGGGCGCTGTGGTTCTCCGCGACGCTCCCTCGCGAGGTGGGCGAGCTCGCCAAGAAGTGGCTGGCCAACCCGGCGCGCGTCGCCGCGACCCCGGCGCAGCAGGCCCACGCGGACATCAAGTACGTGGTGAACATCGTGGCCTTCCGCGAGCGCGAGCACGCGGTGGTCAACGTGCTGCGGGCGCACGACGCCCCGGCGGCGATCGTGTTCTGCGCGACCCGCGAGGAGGTCTCGCGGATGCAGGCGACGCTGCGCGAGCGGGGCTTCCGCTGCGTGGGCCTGAGCGGCGAGCTCACCCAGCCCGAGCGGGCGAGGGCGCTGCAGATGCTGCGCGACGGGCACGCCAAGGTGCTCGTGGCGACGGACGTGGCCGCCCGAGGCCTCGACCTGCCGGACGTGTCGCTGGTGATCCACGCCGACCCGCCGCGCGACGCGATGACCCTCCAGCACCGCAGCGGGCGCACGGGCCGCGCGGGCCGCAAGGGCACCGCGGTGCTGCTGGTGTCGCCCGACCGGCGGCAGCTGCTCGCCCGGATGCTCCGCACGGCCAACGTGAACACCGCCTCGTGGGAGCCCTGCCCCACCGCGGAGACCATCCGCAGCCTCGACGACGACCGGCTGGTGACCAAGCTCGAGGCCACGGACGTGACGCCCACGGACGAGGACATCGCCGTCGCCCGCCGCCTGCTGGCCAAGAAGCCCGCGGAGGAGCTCGTGGCGGCGCTGGTGACCATCTCCCGCGGCGAGTTTCCCGAGCCCGAAGAGCTGCCGATGACGGTGTCCTTCGCGCACAAGCTGCTGGCGGCGATGTCGCAGCCGCAGCGCAGCTACGAGCGGCCGATGCCGCAGCAGCGCTACGAGCGCAACGAGTACCGCGGCGGCGCCGGCGCTGCTCCGCCGGCCGCGCCCTACGAGGCCCGCAGCGAGTCGCGCGCACCCGCGGCGCCCTACGAGACCCGCAACGAGTACCAGGGTCCGCCCCGAGGGCCGAGGCCGGAGGAGCGCGGCGCGCCGGGGCCGGGTCCTGGGCCGGGCCAGTGGTTCGTGCTCAACGTCGGGCGTGAGAAGCGGGCCGACCCGCGGTGGCTCATCCCCGTGCTCTGCCGCTGGGGCGGGCTCCAGAAGGAGGACATCGGGGTGATCCGGGTGCTCGACCGCGAGACCCGGGTGGAGATCCTCGGCCGCGCGGCGTCGACCTTCCGCGAGCGCATCGCCATGCCCGACCGGCTCGACCCGACGCTCCGCGCGCTGCCCATCGAAGACCAGGGTCCGCCGCGTCGGCCGCCGCCGCGCAGCACCTGGCGCAAGACCACCGAGCGCTGAGCCTCCCCCCCGGCGTTGACACCACCCGGTCGCTGTGGTGTCGCTCCGGGCGTGAGCCGCAAAGCCCTCCGCATCGCCCCATCGATCCTCTCCGCGGACTTCTCCCGCCTCGGCGACGAGGTGCGCGCCATCGACGCCGCGGGCGCCGACTGGGTGCACGTCGACGTGATGGACGGGCGCTTCGTTCCCAACATCACCATCGGCCCGCTGGTGGCGTCGGCGGTGCGCAAGGTGACGAAGCGGGTGATCGACTGCCACCTGATGATCGTCGAGCCCGAGCGCTACGTGGCCGACTTCGCCAAGGCCGGTGCCAACGTGATCTCCGTGCACGTCGAGGCCTCGACGCACCTCGAGCGCACGCTCCAGTCCATTCGCGCCCTGGGCTGCCGCGCAGGGGTGGTGCTCAACCCGGCCACCTCCGAGGAGACCCTCCGCTACGTGATGCACTGCACCGACCTGGTGCTGGTGATGAGCGTCAACCCGGGCTTCGGCGGGCAGTCGTTCATCCGCTCGGTGCTGCCGAAGGTGCGCACGCTCCGAGAGATGATCGACGAGAGCGGCTACGACATCGACCTCCAGATCGACGGCGGCGTGACGCCCGCGACGGCCCCCGAGCTGCGCGACGCGGGGGCTGACGTCTTCGTGGCGGGCTCGGCGGTCTTCGGTCAGGCCGACTACGCGAAGGCCATCGCCGCGCTGCGCGTGGACGGTGGACCGTGAGCGACGCGGCGCCGCTGGAGACGCTGTTCATCGCGGGGCGCGCCGCCTCCCGGAGGCTGCGCAAGGCGCGGCTGCTGGTGGTGGACGGCCCCGACCGGGGGAAGACCTGGGCGATGGAGCGCGCCCGCGTGGCCATCGGGCGCAGCGCGGTGTGCGAGGTCGCGCTCAACGACCGCTCGGTGTCGGGCACGCACGCGGAGATCGAGGCCGTCGAGGAGGGCTGGGTGCTGCGCGACCTCGGGAGCACCAACGGCACCTTCCTCGGGGACATCAAGGTGCGCGAGGTGGTGATGCCCCTGGGGGCGCGCTTTCGCGTGGGCGCGACGCTGCTGCAGATCGACCCGGGGGAGGGGGCGATCGAGATCCCGCTGTCGGAGGGCGACCGCTGGCAGGAGCTGGTGGGGCGCTCGGTGGCGATGCGGCAGGTCTTCGCGGAGCTCGACAAGATCGCGCCGCTCGACGTGACCGTGCTGGTGACCGGAGAGACCGGCACGGGCAAGGAGCTGGTGGCGAGGGCGATACACCGGGTGTCCAAGCGCGCCTCGGGGCCGATGGTGGTGCAGGACTGCTCGGCGCTCCCCAAGGACCTCGTGGAGAGCATCCTCTTCGGCCATGAGAAGGGGGCCTTCACGGGCGCCAACGAGCGCCGCTCGGGGTGCTTCGAGCAGGCCCACAAGGGGACGGTCTTCCTCGACGAGGTGGGAGAGCTGGACCTCGGGCTTCAGCCGAAGCTGCTGCGGGTGCTGGAGGGCCGCGAGGTGAGGCGCCTGGGAGGGACGCAGACGATCCCCGTGGACGTGCGGGTGATCGCCGCGACGCACCGCGACCTGCGCGCCATGGCCGCCGGCGGCACCTTCCGGGAGGACCTCTACTACCGGCTCGGCGTGCTCACCATCGAGCTGCCTCCGCTGCGCGCCCGCCGAGAGGACATCCCCCTGCTGGCGGGTCATCTCCTTGGGGAGTTCTGCAAGCGCAACCCCGACCTCGGGCCGAGGAGCTTCTCGGACAGCGCCCTCGACCGCCTCTCGGGCCTCGCCTTCCCGGGCAACGTCAGGGAGCTTCGCAACGTGGTCGAGCGGGCGGCCTCGCTGGCCGACAACACGGAGATCACCGCCGACGACCTGCTCCCGGCGAGCGCTTCGAGGATGATGGCGGCGCCTGCGCGCGGCCCCGAGGCGAGCGCGGCGGCGGTGAACGAGGCGCTCCTGGCGATGCCCTTCAAGGACGCCAAGACCCGGGTGCTGGAGGGCTTCGAGCCGCAGTACCTGGCGGCGATGCTCAAGCGACACGGGGACAACATCACCCGCAGCGCGGCGGCCGCGGGGCTCACCCGGTATCACCTGAGAGAGCTGTGCAAGCGGTATGGCTTGAGGAGCACGGACAACGAGCCGGAGTGATTCCGGCTCGTCGGTGGGGGGGGGTGGATCAGTTCTTCGCGGGCGCCGTCGCGTCGACGGCCTCGACGGCGCTCTCGACGGCGCTCTCGACCGCGTCGCGCGCCTCGGTGAGCCGGGTCTCCGCGGCGAGGGTCACGTTCTCTACCGCGCTGCCCATCGCGGTGCGGGCTTCGCTGGCGGCCTGACCGACGGCGGTGCGCGCCTCGGTGAGCCTCTGCTCGGCGTTCTCCACGGCCTGGCCGACGGCGGTGCGCGCCTCGGTGAGCCTGAGCTCGGCGCTCTCCACGGCGTTGCCCATCGCGGTGCGCGCCTCGATGAGCTTGAGCTCTGCGCTCGCCCTGGCGCCCGAGAACTTCGCCGACGCGATCTCCGCGGCGCCCACCAGCTTGTCGCGCAGCACGTGAGCCGGCGGGCGGCGCAGGTCGCGCACCACGCCCAGCAGCGCCAGCGCGCGGAGGGTGTAGTAGCTCACGTCCACCTCCCACCAGAAGAAGCCCTGGTTGGCGCTGTTCATGTAGTGGTGGTGGTTGTTGTGCCAGCCCTCGCCGAGGGTGATGAGCGCCAGCACGGGGTTGTTGCGGGAGGTGTCGGTGGTCTCGTAGCGGCGCGACCCCCAGACGTGCGCGAGGGAGTTGATGAAGAAGGTGCCGTGCCACCCGAGGACGGTGCTCACTCCGGCGCCCCACACGACGCCGCGCCAGCCGTCGATGGCGAAGCACACCGCCGTCAGCACCGCGAAGGGCACCCAGTGGAACCGGTCGATCCAGCGGAGCTCGGGGTACTTCGCGAAGTCGGGGATGAGGGCGAGGTCGGTGCCGTCGTGGTCGGGCGCGGTGATCCAGCCGACGTGCGAGTACCAGAAGCCGCGCTGCTTGGGAGAGTGGATGTCCCGGGGCGTGTCGCTCCAGCGGTGGTGCATCCGGTGGAGGCCCGCCCACCAGAGCGGACCCTTCTGCACCGAGCTCGCGCCCACCCAGGCCAGCACGAACTGGAACCACCGCGACGTCTTGTACGAGCGGTGCGCGAAGTAGCGGTGGTAGCCCGCGGTGATGCCCCACATGCGCATCACATAGAGCCCGACGCAGAGCGCGAGGCTCTTCAGCCCGACGCCCACCACGAAGGGGAGCGCGAGGCTCGCGACGTGGATGAGCACGAACCCGATGAGCGAGGTCTGCAGCCAGAAGGGTAGGGCCTTGACCACGGTGGGTCGGGTCTTTTCACTCATTGTCGTGCGGCGCTCCTGTGGGCGCACGACTGCCGCTCGCGCGCGGCCCCCCTCTTGCCACAGCCTGGCCATGACCGCCACCGGTCGGGAGGCCAAAGGCCCGATGACCCGCCTCGGGCTCTTCTGCTAGCGTGCGCGCCCGATGCGTCACCGCCCCTCGCTCCCGCTGCTCTTTTCGCTGCTCTTCGGGCTCGCCGCGTGCGGCTCCGAGGCCCCCATCGTCGCCCCTGCGGACTCCGGCCTCGCGGTCGACGCCCCGGCGGTCACCGACGTCGCGACCCGCCCGGACGCCCCTTCGGTCATCGATGTCGGCAATGCCACCGATGTCCCTTCGGTCATCGATGTCGGTAATGACTCCGGCGCCCCCTCGGACGCCGCGACGCCCCCGCGCGATGGCCCGCTCCCCGGCCTCGGCGCCGTCTCCGGAGCGTGCGGGACCCTCCGCTCGATGCTCCGCAGCCCGGCTCCCTCGCTGGTGGAGAACGCGCTCGGGTTCATGACCGGAGAGCGCTACGACCGGCTGCTGCTCTCCGCCGGAGGGCGTCGGCTCTACGACACGCCCAACGCGGGCGGAAGCTCCACCGAGTCCGAGGTGTTCAGCTACGAGGTGCTCTACCGCTGCGAGGACGCCGCGCTGGTCGCGACGGAGACCGAGGTGATGTACCAGCCCGCAGATGACGCGGGCGCCAACTCCATCACCGACCTGCTGGTGTCCATCGGCGGCGATCGCGTCGGGGTGAGCGTCACCCGCGCCTACCGCCCGGTGCCCATGGTGTTCACCGAGGCCAACGCGCGCGACCTGCTGCGCACCAAGCTCCTGGGCGTCAACCGCAGCTCGATGCGCGTGCTCCCGGCGCAGCGCTGGGTGAAGCAGATCCTCCACGTGTTCGCGGTGGACATGAACGCCGCGCAGGCGGTGTCGAGGGCCTGGGCCTCGCTCGATGCGGCGACCCGAGCGGACACCATCGTGCTGGTCACGGTCACCCGCGGCGGAGGCTTCATCTACTGCAACCCCGACCCCGCGCTCGGGAGCGAGTGCCCTTCGCTCTGAACTCTCTCTCGGTAGCTGATAACGGGCCGTGACCCTGCGGTCTGCGCTAGCGTAGGGGATGAAGACCTTCGGGGGGTTCATCGCTGGGCTGGCCGCGCTCGCGCTGCCTTCGCTGTCGACGGCGCAGCCGCGGCTGGAGATCGACACCGCGGCCGACCGCGGGGCCGTGAGCCGGGACGTGTACGGAGGCGACCTGGAGTTCATCAACAGCAACGTGCCGGAGGTGGCCGCGCTGGCCGCCGAGCTGCCGCTGCTGCGCTTCCCGGGAGGCGACGCGGACGCCACCTTCCGCTGGGACCAGAGCCTCCCCCCGCGGTGCACCCGACCGGGCTTCGACTGGAACGCCGCCGCCACGGTCGCCTCGCGCGGCCGGTCGGGTCTCTTCCTGGAGACGAACATCGTCCACAGCACGCCGTCCAACGCGGCGGCGTGGGTGCAGGATGCAACCCGTCGCGGCCTGAGGGTGGCCTGGGTGGGCATCGGCAACGAGGTGTGGGGGGACTGGGACGCGGGCTACCGCAGCGCCTCTCGCTACGCCTCCGACGTGATCGCGCACGCCACGGCGATCAGGGCGCTCGTCCCTGGCACCCGCATCGTCCTCTCCATCGGCACGGCGCGAGAGGATGCCTGGAACCGCGAGGCCATCCGCCGCACCGCCGCGGTGATCGACGCGGTGGACTACCACTACTACCCGAACCACCACGCGTGGACCGACATGCGACCCGAGGAGGTGGTCGCGGGCGCGGAGGGGATCGCGCCGCTCCTCGCGCGGCTGCGAGCGATGATCCGCGCGGAGGCGGGCGCCCGGGCCAGCGCCATCCAGGTGGTGCTGGGCGAGTGGGACGGCGCCGCCGACGCCCCGCGCGTGGTGAAGATGGACCAGCTCGTGACGCCTCGCGCCTACGCGATGTGGTCGATGGCCGACGCCCTCTTCTACGGCGCCGCGCTGGGGGAGATGCACACCGGCGGCGTCGCGGCGGCGATGTTCTACGAGGTGCAGGGCTTCCGCTTCGGGGCGATTCCCGGCGACTGGTGCGTCGATCAGGACACCTCCATCCGCCGCCCGAAGGCCCTGGTGCATCAGCTCTGGCGCGAGCACTTCGGCGACCGGCTCGTCGCCGTCACCGCGGCGGGCGTCCCCAGCTACCGCGTCTCGGGGCCCACCAACTGGGACGGCTTCGCGGGGGATGTTCCCTATGTGCGCGCCTACGCAAGCCTCGCCGACAGCGGCCGCTCGCTTCGGGTGATCGTGACCAACCGCGGCGGCGCCTCGAACGTCGCCTCGATCGCGATCAACCTCCGGAGCTTCGTGCCCGAGGCGACCGCCAGCGTGTGGGAGGTCGGCGGCGGCGGGGTGATGGACACCAACGAGAACGTGCGCGGCCCCATCGACGTGGTGCGCATCCGCGCTCGCAGCATCGCCGTGGGCGGAGCGGCCTTCACGCTGCCTCTGGCGCCGTACTCGGTGACCGCGATCGAGCTGCGTCGGAGCGGGGGCCCGGTGGTGATGGACGCTGGCACCGACGTGGGTCCGGCGGTGGATGTGCCCGTGGTGGGGAGGGACGTGCCGACTCCGCCGAGGGATGTGCCGAGGCCGGAGGTGGACGTGCCCGTGGTGGGAAGGGATGTCCCGAGGCCCGAGGTGGACGTGCCCGCGGTGGCGGTGGACGTGCCCGCGGTGACGGTGGACGCGCCCGCGCCGGGAAGGGACGCCGTGGTCATCGGGGTGGACGTTCCGCCTGCGTCGTCGGACGCGGGCTCGGCGGAGGCTCCCCAGGCGGTGTCGCAGGGCTGCGGGTGCGCGGTGCCCGGCAGTCCCGCGCCGATGGATCCGATGCGCTGGTTCATCGTGGTGTCGCTGCTGGTGGCGATGGCTGCGCTCAGGCCCGGTCGCGCTCGGGCTCGCTCATCCCGTTAGCCCATTGACGGCGCCCGCTCTGCGAGCTCCGGGACCATGCTCTCTTCCTCGCGCGATCGCCCCTGCGGCACCGTGGCCCGTCCGTTGCGGTGGTCGCCGCCCATGCATGCGCTCCGCCTTCCGTCCCTCCTCGTCGTCTCGCTCTCCCTCGCGGCCTGCGGGGATGCCTCCCCCGTCGTCGCCCCCGCCGATGCTGGCGCCGATGCGCCCGCCGCCGTCGATGTTCCCGCCGCCGTCGATGCGCCCGCCGCCGTCGATGCGCCCGCACCCTCGACGCCGCACTGGTCGTCGGTCTCGCTCCCCGACGGTCCCACCGGGCGCTGGGGCGTCATGGTGGCCGATCGGGGCGACGGCACCGCGTACCTCTACGGCGGCACCGACCTCACCGCCTCGGGCCGGGGGACCATCTCCCGCGACATCTGGCGCTACGACGGCCGCGGCGACGCCCCCGTCTTCGAGCAGCTCACGGTCACCGGCAGCCCCCCGCCTCGCTACTGCGGCTGCCTCGCGTACGAGCCGATGGGCAACCGCATCCTGATGGTGGGCGGTCGCACCCCCGACGTGTCGGCCCCGGAGACCTGGACCCTCGACCTCGCGACCCTGGTCTGGACCCGCGCGATCACCACCGGCTCTCCCCCCGGAACCATCGGCTGCGCGATGGCCTGGAGCCCCTCCCGCAGCGCGATGTACCTCGTCGGCGGCGCCAGCGCGAGCGGCGTGAACGGCCGCACGTGGCGCTTCGATCCGAGCGGTCCGGGGTGGGAGGAGGTGATGGTGACGGGGCCTCGCGCCCGCTACGACCACGGGCTGAGAGCGATCGAGGGCGGCCGGGCGCTGCTGCTCTTCGGAGGCGCCCGAAGCGCCACCGGGGCCAGCAACTTCTTCAACGACCTCTGGCGCTTCGACACCGCCACCGAGCAGTGGTCGCAGGTGGCCGTCGAGGGCGCGTCGCCGCCGGGCCGCCGCACCCCGTGGATGGTCGCCGAGGCCGACGGAACCCACCTCCTGATGGGCCTCGGGGTCCATGGCCTCCAGGTCTCCGAGACCTTCGGCGACCTCTGGCGCCTCGACCTCGCCACCTCCCAGTGGACCGAGCTCACCGCCGCCGTCGCCCCGGCGGACGGCAGCGAGCCACCCCCCGCCCGAGGCTTCACCCAGGGGCTCCCCGGCCCTCGCGGCGCGCTCGGCCTGCTGCTCGGAGGCTTCGACGGGCGCGCGGCCATCGACGACGCCTGGGTGCTGCGCTGAGGCCCACGGGGCGCTGCCATCCGCACTCGGCCGCGGTGCGTCACCCGCAGTGACGCGGCGGTGCCACCGCTCTGCTACCGGGTTTGGGAGGAATGTCTGCCATCGTCGGGCCGGGCCGGAGTCTTTCCGCGATTTCGCGGACGGTTCCCGGCTCAGTCACGAGGGAGACCATTCATGCCTATTCGAAGGCTCAAACGAGCGACGCTGGCCGCGTGCTGCGGGCCGCTTCTGATCGCTGTCGGCTGTAGCTCCGGCGACGCACCCGGCGCCCAGCCCACGGGCCGCGCGCCGCAGTCGCTGATCTCCGACCAGCTCCACAACGGCGGAACGCAGGGCTTCCTCTTCCTTCCCCCGATGGTCCCGAGGCCCGCCCAGATGGGCTCCTTCGTGCCGACGGTTCGACCCACGGTGCGCATCGACGAGGTCAACGCCCAGGGCGTGACCCTCCGTACGCTGGCGACCTTCACCACCACGACGGGACCGGGCCGCGAGCGACTCCGTACCCACATCGCCGATGAGCCCTGTGACTCCGACGACGACGACGGCGACACCGACCCCGAGGGCTACTTCTACGCCCGCTGGAAGACCAACAACGCGCACCTCTCGGACGCCGCCCGCTACCGGGTGCGCGTCCTGGTCCCGGCGGCTGGAGGCGGCACCCGCGAGATCGGCTTCGCGGACGTGGACGTCGTGCGCACCCAGCAGGAGTTCCGCACCGTCGACACGGTGAACTTCACCCCGCTGCGCAACGGCCAGGTGCTGCGCATCAAGTTCCGCATCGACCGGCCCGCGGTCGACGGCGACGGCGACGGCGTCTTCGACTGGGTCGACAACTGCCCCGCCCAGGCCAACGCCAGCCAGCTCGACTCCAACCACGACCAGCAGGGCGACGCCTGCGAGTGCGTCGGCGTGACCTGCGTGGCCAGCGACGTCTGCCACGCGGCGGGCGTCTGCGATCCCATCAACGGGATGTGCTCCAACCCCGACGCTCCTGCGGGCACCGCCTGCTCGCTCTCCAACGCCACGGCGCTCTGCGCGGGCGGCGCTTGCGGCGTCGCTTCCTGTAACGCCGGCCACGCGGACTGCAACGCTGCCGCCGCCGACGGCTGCGAGACCCCGACCACCACCCTCGCCAACTGCGGCGCCTGCGGCGTGGCGTGCACCCCGGTCGCGCACTCGACGCCGGGCTGCGGCACCGGAACCTGCGCCATCACCTGTGAGAACGGCTGGGCCGACGCCAACGGCGACCGCGCCGACGGCTGCGAGCTCGACGTCACCACGGACGCGAACTGCGGCGTCCCCGGCAACGCCTGCGTCTCGGGCCTCGGCGACGTCAACACCTGCGTGGGCGGCTCGTGCTCCACCATCGCGTGCGCGTCGGACACCGCCAACTGCAACGCCGCCGTCGGCGACGGCTGCGAGGCCTCCCTCGCGGGCGACGTCGCCCACTGCGGCGCCTGCAACCACGCCTGCGCGGTCGCCAACGCCTCGCCCTCCTGCGTCGTCGGCGCCTGCGCCGTCGGCACCTGCAACGCGGGATTCACCGACTGCAACGGGCTCGCGGCGGACGGCTGCGAGATCGCCCCCGCCTCGGACGTCGCCCACTGCGGCGGCTGCGGCCACGCCTGTTCGCTGCCCAACGCCTCGCCGGTGTGCGCCGCGGGCAACTGCGCCGTCGGCGCCTGCGCCGAGGGCTTCGTCGACCTCGACCTCGACCCGAGCAACGGGTGCGAGGTCAACCTCGCCACGGACATCGCCCACTGCGGCGCCGTGGGCAACCACTGCGTCATGCCCAACGGCACCGCGGCCTGCGCGGGCGGGCAGTGCGTCCTCGCCAGCTGCAACGCGGGCTACGACAACTGCACCACCGGCGCCGGCTGCGAGAGCGACCTCTCGGCGGTCACCTCCTGCGGCGGCTGCGGCGTGACCTGCACCTCGGGCGACCACTCGACGCCGACCTGCGGCGCGGCAGGGTGCGGCCTCACCTGCGAGACCGGCTTCGGCGACTGCGACGGCAACGCGGCCAACGGCTGCGAGGTCGACCTCACCAGCGACGGGGGCCACTGCGGCCTCTGCGCGACGGCGTGCCGCAACGCCACCACCTGTCAGTCGGGCGCCTGCTCGACCGCGGTGTGCGTGAGCGGCAACGCCGACTGCAACGGCCTCGCGACGGACGGCTGCGAGACCACCCCGGCCTCGGACACCGGCCACTGCGGCGCCTGCGGGCACGCGTGCTCCTTCGCCAACGCGGCGCCCCAGTGCATCGACGGCGGCTGCGGCTTCGCAGTCTGCGATCCGGGCTTCGCCGACTGCGACGGCCAGCAGGCCAACGGCTGCGAGGTCGCCCTCGGCACCGACGCGAGCCACTGCGGCGGCTGCGGAACGGTCTGCACCTACGCGCACGCCACCGGCGTCTGCGGCGACAGCGCCTGCGCGCTCGGCGCCTGCGACGCGGGCTGGGCCAACTGCGACGGCAACGCCGCCAACGGCTGCGAGGTCTCCCTCGGCACCGACCTGAACCACTGCGGCACCTGCGCGACGGCCTGCGCCGCCGTCGCCAACGCCACCGCGACCTGCGGCGGCACCTGCGGCTTCACCTGCGACGCGACGCACGCCGACTGCGACGGCGACGCGAGCAACGGCTGCGAGGTCGACACCAGCGCCTCGCTCGGCAACTGCGGCGCGTGCGGCAACGCCTGCACCCAGGGTCGCACGTGCCAGGCGGGCGGCTGCTCGGCCTCGGCCTGCACCGGCACCCTCGCCAACTGCGACGGCGTCGAGTCCAACGGCTGCGAGGCCTCCACCGCGACGGACGTGACGGACTGCGGCGCCTGCGGCCACGTCTGCGCCTTCGCCCACGCGGGCGCGACCTGCGCCAACAGCGCCTGCGCGCTGGGCGCCTGCGCGGCGGGCTTCGCCAACTGCGACGGCAACGCGGCCAACGGCTGCGAGGTCGACCTCTCCTCGGACGCCGCCAACTGCGGCGCCTGCAACACCGCGTGCGCGACGGCCAACGGCACCGCGGCCTGCGTGAGCGGCGCCTGCGCGGTCGGGTCGTGCGACGCCGACTTCGGTGACTGTGATCACCTCGCGAGCGACGGCTGCGAGGTCTCCAGCGCGACGGACGTCACCAACTGCGGCGGCTGCGGCACGGTGTGCCCGAGCCGTCCCTCGGCGGTCGCGACCTGCCTCGCGAGCACCTGCGGGTACGCGTGCGCCTCGGGTCGGCGCGACTGCGACGGCGTCGCCACGAACGGTTGCGAGGTCGACGCCGACGCCGACAGCGCCAACTGCGGCGCCTGCGGCGTCGTCTGCACCCAGGGGCGCACCTGCGTCTCCGGCGCCTGCTCCACGGCGGTGTGCGTCTCGGGCACCGGCGACTGCGACCACGACGCGGCCAACGGCTGCGAGGTGGCGCTCGACTCCAGCGCGGGCCACTGCGGCACGTGCGGCAACGCCTGCAGCTACGCCAACGGCGCGGGCGTCTGCACCGCCGGCTCCTGCTCGCTCGCGGCCTGCAACGCGGGCTTCTCGAACTGCAACGCGAGCTCGACGGACGGCTGCGAGACCAACCTCACCAGCACCGCCACGAGCTGCGGCGCCTGCGGCTACGTCTGCACCGCGCCCAACGGCACCGCGGCCTGCTACGCGAGCGCGTGCGGCCTGGCGGCCTGCAACGCGGGCTACGCGAACTGCGACGCGGTCCCGGCCAACGGCTGCGAGACCAGCATCGCCACGGACGCCGCCAACTGCGGCGGCTGCGGCGTCGCCTGCGCGACCAACTACGTCTGCCAGTCGGGCACCTGCGTGCTGCCGAAGGGCGGCGCATGGCTGTTCGACGACGGCTGCGGCTCGCCCACGGTCGCCGACTCGAGCGGCAACGGCGCGACGGGCACGACCTCGGGCTCGCCGACCTGGCTGAACGGATCGAGCTGCCACAGCGGCGGCTGCCTCTCCTTCAGCGGCACCACTCAGCGGGTCACCGCGAACTACACCGCCGCGCAGAAGTTCGGGACGGGCCCGTTCTCCGTGAGCGCCTGGATCCGCGTCGCGTCGGGGTTGACCGGCACCCACGTCGTGGTCGGGTCGAACCGCTGCAACATCGCGGATGGCTGGCTGCTCTACATCGACGGCGGCCTGCCTAAGTTTGGGACCTACGGCGCGGGCTCGGCCGTCGTCATTTCCGGCACTCGCGTCGACGACGGCGCCTGGCACTTCCTGGTCGGACGGCGCAACGGCACCTCCCTCCAGCTCGTGGTCGACGGGACCGCGGTCACCTCCGGGACCGTCACCGCGACCTACAACTCCGACGGCGCCGGCACGCTGATCACCATCGGCAACTTCTCCTGCGGGAGTGAATTCGCCGGTCGGATCGACGACGTCCGCATCACGGACCACGCGCTCTCGACGGCCGAGATCACCGCCCTCCTGGGCCCCAACGCGACCACGCCGGCCACCGCCACGGACCCCGCCAACTGCGGCGGCTGCGGCGTGGTGTGCGCCTCGGGCTACGCCTGCACCAGCAGCGCCTGCACCGACATCAACGAGTGCCTCACCAACAACGGCGGCTGCGGCACCAACTTCATCTGCACCAACACCGCCGGCGGCCGCACCTGCGGGTGCAGCCCGGGCTACACGGTCAGCGGCTCGACCTGCGTCGACGTCAACGAGTGCTTCGTGGGCAACGGCAACTGCGCCGGCGACGCGACCTGCACCAACACCGTCGGCAGCTACACCTGCACGTGCAGCCCGAGCAGCTTCTGCAGCGGCGTGTGCCGCTTTCTGCAGACTGACCGCAACCACTGCGGCGCCTGCGGCCAGGCCTGCGCGTCCGGGCAGATCTGCCTGGGCGGCGTCTGCGGGCCCCCGCCGTCCTGGGCGGGCGCCGTCGCGACGAGCCCTCTCGCGGGCCGCGCCTATCACTCCGCGGTCTGGACCGGCACCCAGATGATCGTCTGGGGCGGACAGAACGGGGACGACAACGGCCTGAACGGCACCATCTTCGGTGACGGCGCGATCTACACGCCCGCCACCAACAGCTGGACCTACCTCCCCGCGGGCGACCCCAACGCGCCTTCGGCCCGGTACAACCACAGGGCGCTCTGGACGGGCAGCCGGATGATCGTCTGGGGCGGGCTCACCTACGGCGGGTCGCCCCCCACTACCCCCCTCACCAGCGCCGCGCCAGTGACGGTCAACACGGGCGCCAGCTACGACCCCGCGACCAACACCTGGACCCCCCTCTCGGCGAACAACGCGCCGGTGGCCCGGTATGCCCACACGGCCGTCTGGACCGGCTCGCAGATGATCGTCTGGGGCGGCAGCACCACGCACTACTTCGCCGGCGGGGTCCTGCCGAGCAGCGGCCTGAACGGCGCGATGTACGACCCGGCCACGGACGTCTGGACCACGGTCCCGATCAACGCGGCGGGCGAGCCGAGCACCCGGCGCATCAACCACACTGCCGTGTGGACCGGCAGCCGGATGATCGTCTGGGGCGGTCAGGGCCCTTGTACCCAGTACGCCGACGGCGGCGTCTTCGATCCTGCCACCGGCACCTGGCTGAACCTGCCCGCCGGCGCCGCGGGCGCGCCCGGCCCGCGCGGCCAGCACACGGCCCTCTGGACCGGCACCCAGATGATCATCTGGGGCGGCGCCACCAACCCCAACGTCGGCGACGGCGGGATGTACAACCCCGCCACCAACACCTGGCGGTACATGGTCGGGGAGGTCTATCCCCCGGGCAGCTCGTGGATGATGCTGCCGAACGAGCCGGGCCGTCGCTTCCTGCACTCGGCCGTGTGGACCGGCTCTCGGATGGTCGTCTTCGGCGGCGCCAGCTACTGCGGCGGCTGCGGCCCGAGCGCCCTCTGCAGCGACTCCTCGCACGTCAAGGGTGACGGCGCGGAGTTCGATCCCATCAGCGGCTCCTGGGCGTCGCTCGCGAGCGGTATGACCAGCTCGCCGGGCACGCGCGTCGGCCACACGGCCGTCTGGACGGGCACCCAGATGATCGTCTGGGGTGGCCAGCGCGTGAGCTCGCTCCGCGACGGCGCCATCCTCACGCCCTGAGGTGCCCTCGGGGCCCCCTCGCGGGGCCCCTCCTCCCGCCTCCCTTCCTGCTCCCCCTCCGATCCCTACCCTTCCGCGCTCCCCGGTCCTCATCGCCGGTGAGGGCGCGCGCCGATCCCTCGGGGTTGCTGCTATCCCCGCTGACGTGGTAGCAGCCCCGCCCTAGCTAAGAGGACCATGTTCAAGACGTTGACCGAAGGGTTTCGCAAGGCGCGTCAGAAGCTCACCGGGGTGGCTGAGCTCACCGAGGCCGACATCGAGGCCGCCCTCCGGGACGTGCGGCTCTCTCTGCTCGAGGCCGACGTAGAGCTCAACGTCACGCGCCGCTTCCTCGGCCGCGTGAAGGAGAAGATGCTCGGGCAGGTGGTGAAGCTCCGCGCCGAGGCGCAGGGCAAGAAGGCCACCATCACGCCCGACCAGCTCTTCGTGAAGGCCTGCCAGGACGAGCTCGTCGCCATGATGTCCTCCACGGACGGCGCGCAGCTCACCGAGGCCCCGAAGGGCACCCCCACCATCGTGATGATGGTCGGCCTCCAGGGGCAGGGGAAGACCACCACCAGCGCCAAGCTCGCCAAGCTGCTTACCGAAGAGGGTAAGAAGGTGCTGCTCGTGGCCGCCGACCTCCAGCGCCCGGCCGCCGTCGAGCAGCTCAACGTGCTCGGGCAGAAGGTCAACGTGCCGGTGTTCTCGGCGCCCAACAGCACCCCCGTCGAGGTGTGCCGCCGGGCGCTCGCGATGGCGAAGGTCCAGAAGAAGGACGTGGTGATCTTCGACACCGCGGGCCGGCTGGCCATCGACACGGTGCTGATGGACGAGCTCCGCGCCATCAAGAGCGAGACGAAGCCCCACAACATCCTCCTGGTGGTCAACGCCGCCATCGGACAGAACGCCCTCGCCACCGCGACGGCCTTCCACGACACCCTCGGCCTCACCGGCGTCGCGCTCACCATGCTCGACGGCGACGCCCGCGGCGGCGCGGCGCTGGCCATCCGCGAGGTCACCGGCATCCCCATCCGCTACGCGGGCGTCGGGGAGTCGCTCGACAAGCTCGAGGCCTTCCGCCCCGACGGCATGGCGTCGCGCATCCTCGGGATGGGCGACATCGTCTCGGTGGTCAACGACTTCAAGAAGGTCGTCGACGAGAAGCGCGCCGAGGAAGACGCGATGCGCATGCTCGGGGGGCAGTTCACCCTCGATGACTTCGTCGCGCAGATCGAGACCATCCAGAAGATGGGCCCGCTGCAAGACCTCTTCGACCGCATGCCCTTCTTCAACGGGATGCTCCCGCCGGACGCCAAGGTCGACGACCGCGAGCTCGACAAGGCCAAGGTCATCGTGTCGTCGATGACGAAGGGCGAGCGCCGCGACGCCGACCTCTTCAAGCAGCAGCCCAACCGGGTGCAGCGCGTCGCCAAGGGCTCTGGCTACGCGCCCGAGGCGGTGGCCGAGCTGGTCGCGAAGTTCGTGATGATGCGCGACATGATGGGCAACATCGGGCAGCAGGCGAGCTTCCTCCAGAAGATCCCCGGCGCCCAGCAGCTCGCCATGGCGCGCAAGCTCAAGAACATGGTCAAGGTCCAGGGAGAGGACCAGGCCATCGCGCAGATCGCCCAGGAGATGCTGGAGTCCGCGGTGGCGGGCGGCGGAGGCCCCGGTCGCGGCGGCTTCCCGGGGATGCCCGGCGGCTTCCCTGGTATGCCCGGCGGAATGGGGGGATTCCCCGGCATGGGCGACCCCAACGCGCTGATGCAGGCCCTCATGGGCGGCGGCGGAATGCCCGGCGGACCCGGGCAGGCTGCGCCCAAGCCGCGGCCGACGAGCCTCGGGGTGCCGAAGGACAAGCGCAAGCAGGAGCGCGACGCGCGCCGCAAGAACCGCAAGAAGTAACGAGAAGATCTTTCAATGAGGACATCGATGAAGACGTGGATGCCGTGGGTGGTGGTCTTGGCCCTGGGTTCGGGCTGCGTGGAGCAGCCCTCCTCCCAGCCCAACCGTGGTGGCGCTTCGCAGGCGGAGCTCGACCGCATCCGCCGCCAGGTGGTGTCGCGCACGGCCCCGACGCCGCAGCACGCGCTGTCCTTCAACTGGGACAACAAGGTCGAGCTGCTCGGCTATGACATCAACGTCCAGAACAACACCCTGCGCCCCGGCCAGAGCGTGACGGTCACCTGGTACTGGAAGTGCCGCGCCCCGACCGGCGACGGCTGGCGGCTCTTCACGCACCTCGACGACGCCAACGGCCCACGCACCAACCAGGACAACGTCGGCGACACCCGCCGCGCGTACCAGCCCGAGCGCTGGCGCGCGGGTGAGTTCATCCGCGACACGCAGAGCTTCGAGCTCCCGGCGGACTGGGACTCTCCCACGGTGCGAGTGCACCTCGGCGTCTGGAAGGACGGCCAGCCCCGCATGGCGGTCACCCCGGCCGACCGCACCGACGGCGACCGCCGCGCCCGCGTGCTCGAGCTCAACACCGGCGTTCAGGTGCAGCTCACGGAGACCGTGGTGCCGCGGGCGACCGGGGCGATCACCGCCGACGGCCGCCTCGACGAGCCCGCGTGGGCCAACGCCGCGCGCACCGGCCCGCTGGTCAACCCGAGCAACGGCAACCCCCCGAGCGCCACCGAGGCCCACGCCACGGCGCAGATGCTCTGGGACGACACCAATCTCTACGTGGCCTTCCGCGTCACCGACGACAACCTGGTCGACCCGTCGACGGAGCGCGACAACCACCTCTGGGAGCACGACGCCGTGGAGGTCATGATCGACCCCAACGGCGACGGCAACAACTATTACGAGTTCCAGGTCTCACCGAAGAACCAGCGCTTCGATACCCGATATGACCGCGCGCGGCAGCCGCAGCCCTTCGGACATCTCGACTTCAACCCCGAGACCCGCTCCGGCGTCGCCGTCACCGGCACCATCGGCAACGCCGACGACAACGACACCGGCTACGACGTCGAGCTGGTGATCCCCTGGTCGAGCATCAACGACGGCCTCGCGCACACGCCCCCGCAGGCCGGCGACCAGGTGCGGCTCAACCTCTTCGTGATGGACGAGCCCAAGACCGGCGGCCAGCGCAGCGCCGCCTGGAGCGCCCCCCGCGGCGGCGACTTCCACGCCCTCGCCCGCTTCGGACGCATCACCCTGAGCCTCGAGGCCCCCGGCGCCCCCGCGGCCCCCGCGGCGGCCGCCATCCCGGTGCCCTCGGCGGCGGCGATCCCCAACATCCCCGGGCTCGTGGCGCCGCTGCCCGCGGTGCTCAACAACGGCGCGGTCCCGGTGCGCCGTCCCGCCGCCCACTGAGCGATCGCGGGTCGTCGCGCGCCGACTGGTGCTAAGCATCGATCCGCTTCTTCTCCTCCCCGACTCTCTGCACGCCCGTCGAGGTACCCAATGCCTGCATCGCAATCGTCGCGGTGGTCCGTCGTACTGTGCGGTTTCCTTGCGGCGTCGGTCGCGGCCTGCGGATCGAGCAGCGGCGCCACCGGGACCTCGACCGACGCGTCGGTCCCTCGCAGCGACCTCGGCGCCTCCGCCGACGTCGTGGCCCCTGACGCTCCTGGGCTCCCCGACGGGTGGATGTCTCCAGCCTTCGATGTTCCGCCGCGCCCCGACGCCGGAGCCGCGAGCGACGCCCCGGCCGACGCGGCCGACGCCCTCTCGTTGACCACGCTGGCCGACGGCGCGGTCACCGCGTGCGGTACGAGAGAGCGCTGCAACAACGGCATCGACGACGACTGCAACGGCATGGTCGACGAGGAGTGCACCTGCCTCCCCGGCACCACCCAGCGCTGCTTCCCTGGCGATGCGCGCCTGGCGGGCCGCGGGGTCTGCACCTGGGGGATGCAGCGCTGCGGGGGCATGGAGGAGTTCGGCACCTGGGGCCCGTGCACGGGGGCCGGAGCGCCGAGGGCGGTCGACTGTCGGACGCCCACCGTGGACAACCGCTGCGACGGCAACCCCGGGGTCGGCTGTCTGTGCGCTCCGGGCGCCTCGCGAAGCTGCTACTCGGGCCCGACCGGGACGCAGGGCCGCGGGCTCTGCCGGGCCGGGACGCAGACCTGCGCGGTGACCGCGACGGGCTCGGCCTGGGGCGCGTGCACGGGCGAGGTGCTGCCCTCGCGCGACACCTGCGACGGGCGCGACACCGACTGCAACGGCACCCCCGACACGGGCTGCGGCTGCACCCGGGGGGCGATGCGCTCGTGCTACTCGGGCGCTGCGGGCACCGCGGGTCGCGGGCTCTGCCGGGCAGGGACGCAGACCTGCGTGCCCACGATCAACGGGGCCGGGACGGTGTGGGGCCCGTGCGCGGGCGAGGTGGTCCCGGCGCGGGACGTCTGCAACGGCATGGACCGGGACTGCGACGGCAACCCCAACACGGGCTGCGCGTGCACCATCGACGCGATCGAGGTCTGCTACACGGGCCCGGCGGGGACGCAGAACGTCGGGCCCTGTCGGCCCGGATCGCGGCGCTGCAACGCGGCCGTTCGCCCCGACGGGACGCTCGGGTCGGCGTGGGGAGCGTGCCTCGGGCAGACGCTCCCCGGGGCGGCGGAGGTGTGCGGCAACGCCATCGACGACAACTGCAACGGGATGCTCGACGAGGGCTGCACGCCGGGGTGCGCGGCGGGGACGATACGCTGCGGCGACCGCTGCATCGACGTGCGCAGCGATGCGCTCAACTGCGGGGCGTGCGGCAACGCGTGCCTTGCCACGCAGGCCTGCGCCAACGGGGTCTGCGTGGGCAACGGGCTGCTGCGCATCACCATGGTGTGGGACCGCCCCGGCGACGTGGACCTCCACGTGGTGCCGCCGTGCGGTCAGGAGATCTCCTTCCTGGGGACGAGCCGCTGCGGCGGTCAGCTCGACCGGGACGACACCTCCGGCACCGGCCCGGAGAACGTCTTCTGGGCCGCGGCGCCGGCGAGCGGAACCTATCTGGTGTGCGCGGTTCCGTATCGCATCAGCGCGGAGACCAACGTGACGGTGACGGTGACCCAGGGCACGACGGTGGTGCGCACCTGGCGCGTGTCCCGGCCCACGAGCTCGGGCAACTCGCCGTGCACCCGGATGTCACCCTACTTCGTGGGTGATTTCACCTACTGAACCCGCTCCTGGCAGTGGCCCTCTCCATTGAAGTGGCCAATGGTCGCGGAGATGGCGGTGACGAAGTCTCTCAGGGTGCGCACCCGTCCCATGTCGCCGCCGCCGTACTGGCTGGAGGGCAGCGTGGTGAGGTCGACCCGGCTGAGCTCCTCGAGGGTGACGGTTCCGTCGCGGTCGGCGTCGGCGGCGGCGATGGCGTCGAAGCGCAGCCGGGCGTCGGGCGATTGAAGGTCGTCATAGAAGAGGTGGTCGCCGTGGATGGTGATCTGCGCATCCACGTTGCCGCCTGAGGGGACCGCGAGCCCTGCGGCCCCGTCGGGGGTGCTGCACGACTCGAAGCGCACGCCCTGGGTGAAGCCCCAGCGGAAGCGCACCGTGACGCCCATGCGGGTTCCCTCGCCTTCGACGTAGAGGCCGTACCCGCCGGTCTGCATGAGCGCGAGATCGGCCGCGGTGGCGTTGCCCACGGTGGACGCCGCGGTGGCGGGGGCGATGCGGTAGGAGACGCGGTCCATGCGGCGCGAGGGGACGTTGGTGATGCGCCCGACGGCGTAGGGCGTGGCGGTGGTCTTGAGGTCGTAGACGCGCATCGGGGCGAGGGCGCCGCCCGCGGTGCCGTCGGAGGCCGCGACGGTGAAGTCGCCGACGTTCACCAGGAAGCGGGTGTAGCGGAGGGTCCAGGCCTTCTCGAAGCCGACGGCGGCGCCCATGAGGGGAGGAATGCTGTCGGCGATGTAGTCCTCGCCCCAGAGGGAGAGGGAGACGGTGCCGGGGGAGGTACCGGCGCTGTCACCGCCGCAGCCGGGCGCGCTCGTGAGAACCAGCAATACCGTCGTATGCAACTTCATTGGACCATCGGGAGATATCGCTTGAAGATATCGGTTGAGGATCAGGGGAGAGGGGTCCAGGCGAAGCCGAAGCCGCTGGCCGCGGGGGCGGTGCGGGTGACGGCGTTGAAGGGCTGACCCTCGGTGAGGGTCACGACGCCGTCGGGCGTGGAGGGCGCCGGGGCCATGGAGAAGTCCGCGCGGTCGATCCAGGCGCCGACGTCGATGGTGAGGTCCCATCGGCCCGAGCGGTTCATGTCGCCGAGGGAGGGGATGCCCTGGACGAGGTGGGTGAGCGCCGGGGCGCAGTCGAAGCGCACCGTGCGGCCCTCCCGGGTGGCGTCGCCGCGCACATAGAGGGTTCCGCCGTGGAGGGTGGCGGCGTCGGGGAGGGTGGCCTCGGCGGGGCGCAGCTCGATGGCCGCGGAGCGGGCGAGTCCGGTGACGCCGTTGCCCTGGGGGAGGGGCGTTCCTCCGGGGCGGAGGAGGTCGACGACGCGGCGCGCGGTGATGTCCGCGAGGGCCTCTCCCGCGACGTAGTGGCCCGGGTGCGCCCAGGCCACGGAGACCCCGATGAGGCGCTCGAAGAGGGAGCGGCCGAAGAGGGCGGCGCCCTCGTACCAGCGCAGCGGGCCGAGCACGATGCGGGCCTCGCTGAGCGTGACCTGCCAGCCGGTAGAGGTGGTGAGGGAGGCGCGGGTGCCTCGCACGACGGCGTCGACGGTGATGCGGGCGCGGCCGGTGCTGTCGTCGCCGCAGCGGGCCAGCCCGAGGGAGAGCAGCGCACCGAGGAGGGGAGCGACGACGGAGGGGTGACGGAGGTGGTGCATGGCGGGAGCGCTCAGAGGTAGACGCCGAGGGTGCCGAGGACGGTGAGCGGCCGGCCCGCGGTGAAGTGCTGCACCGGCACCTGGCTGGTGTCGGCGCCGGGGGTGAAGTTGGACACGTAGGAGAAGGCGCCGTCGCGCCAGCGGGCGTCGGTGAGGTTGCGCGCGGCGAGGCCGAGCTCGACGGCTCCGAGGCGGGCGCTGACCGCGGCGTCGAGGAGGAAGACCGCGGGGGAGCGCTCGCTGAAGGGGAGCGGCCGGTCGCCGAGGGCCGTGGCGCCGAGCGCGAAGGAGAGGGTGAGCGCCCGTCCGAAGGGGCGGCCCAGCGCGCGGACGTACACCGCGTCGAGGCGCCCCACCCAGGGCGGAACATACGGCACCAGGTAACCCGTGGCGTCGAAGGTGGCGCGGGCCCAGGTGCCCGAGGCGATGAGCTCCAGGCCCCGAGCGGGCGTCGCCCTCACCTGCAGCGAGGAGCCCACCCGGGTGGTGGCCGCGCTCTCGGGGATGACCACGTTCTGCCCCGAGGCTGGGTCGAAGATGAGGTCGCGGTCGACGTGGGTGGCGAAGGCCGCGGCGGTCACCTGCACCTGCGGGTGCCGCCAGCGGGCGCCGAGCTCCCCCGAGTGCACCACCGCGAAGGGGGCGCTCTCCCCGTCGCCCAGAGACAGCGCCTGCGGCGAGCGGAAGCCCTTGCCGTAGGCCCCAAGCAGCGTGAAGCCCCGGCCGAGCTCGACCTCCGCGGTGACCCTCGGCCCCACCTGGAAGCCCTGCGCGTCTCGTCGCCCTCGCGGCACCCGCACCGTGCGGTCGACGAGCATCGTGCTGCGGTCGTCGATCAGGTAGGAGAGCGCGTCGGCGCGCAGCCCCCCTCGGAGGCGCAGCCGGGAGAGCAGCCGCAGCTCGAGGTCGGCGTACATCCCGAGGTCGGTGGCGTCGACGTCGGCGTCGATGGGGGTCTCATAGGTGACCTCGTCGGCGTAGCGCTGTCGCCCCATCGTCCCGGTGGTGCGGTCGTGCCTCGCGGAGAGCCCGAACTCCACCGACTGCGTGTATCCGAAGAGCGCGAAGGTGGCGCGGTGCGAGGCGCGCAGCCCCACGGTGAGGGCGTCGTAGCGCTGCTCGTAGCGGTCGCCGCGAGGGTCGAGGGCGACGCCGGTGAAGTTCTCCTGGATGCGCAGCGAGCGCACCCCGGCGTGGGCGAGCACCGAGAGGCGCCCGTGCGCCGTGGGGACCACCAGCTCGGTGAGCAGCGCCGCCCGCGACGAGTAGCCGCCCTGGCGGAGGTCGTAGCTGCCGAAGAAGTCCCGGGCGCCTCGCTGGTAGTCGTCCTCGCGCAGCACCCCGGGGCTGTCGAAGCGGGCGGTGTAGACCGTGGCCAGCGCCCGCACCGTCGCGCCCCCGGAGAGCTGCCGTAGGTACTGCCCCAGCGCCGAGGCCCGGGAGGCGGCGCGCTGCACGCCGTAGCCGTCGGTGCGGTAGAGCTCGCCCGCGAGGAAGGTCTCCCGCCGCTCGCCCCGAGGGGCCACCACCACCAGCGCGCGGGCGGTGTGGAACATCCCGTAGCCGACGCGAGCGAGGGCGCCGCGGTCGCCGACGCCGAGGTCGAAGCGGGCGCTCCCGGCGACGGCGAAGTCGCCCTGCCGGGGGTCGAAGGGGCCCTCCTGAACGCGCAGCCGGTCGACCACCTCGGGGATCACGAAGTTGAGGTCGGCGTAGCCGTGGCCGTGGACGTTGGAGACCTCGTTGACGGGCAATCCGCCGACGGAGAACTCCACGTCCTGGCCGTGCTGCGCGTCGAAGCCCCGGAGGAAGAGCTGCTGCGCCTTGCCCTCGCCGCCGTGCTGCGCGAGGTAGAAGCCCGGGGCCAGCGAGAGCAGCTCCGCGGCGCTACCCCGGGGGACCAGCCGGAGCGAGGCCACGTCGAGGCTGAGCTCGCTGGCCGAGCGCCGGGGAGACTCCGCCCGCACCGTCGCGCCCGGCTCGTCGTGAGCGAGCGCCGGGGCGGCCGGGGCGACCGTCGCCACGCATACGAGACCCTGTAAAAACCGTCGTGTCACTCGGGGAGGATTGAGTAACACAGACCCACGGAGCCGTGGGTATGGGGAGGATCAGGGAGGCGTCAGGCCCCGGCGCCGCGCTTGAGCTCGGTGAGCACCGACTTGGCGACGGCCTTGAGGGTGTCGAAGACGCCGACGCCCTTGCTGGCGATGGCCTCGTAGTCGGGGTTGTGCGTCGGGTTGAGCAGCTCGCGGAGTTCTTCGACGGGCGCGATGTTGGGGAGGTCGCGCTTGTTGTACTGCACCACGAAGGGGAGCTTCTCGAGCACGTAGCCCTGCTCGGCGAGGTTCCCTTGGAGGTTTTCGAGAGACTCCATGTTGGCCTCCATGCGCTCGATCTGCGAGTCGGCGACGTAGACCACGCCGTCGACGCCCTTCAGGATGAGCTTGCGCGAGGCGTCGTAGAAGACCTGGCCGGGCACCGTGTAGAGGTGGAAGCGCGTCTTGAAGCCGCGGATCTCGCCGAGCGACAGCGGGAGGAAATCGAAGAACAGCGTACGGTCCTGCTCCGTGGCGAGGGAGATCATCTTGCCCTTCGCCTCCGGTGCGGTGCGCTGGTAGATCCACTGGAGGTTGGTGGTCTTGCCGCACAGGCCGGGGCCGTAATAGACGATCTTGCAGTTGATCTCGCGCTGACCGTAGTTGATGAAGGACATCGATCGCCTCGGGTAATGGGGCTTATGGGGTCAGTCGTTGAAGAGGTTGTCGATGTCCTCGTCGGTGATCTCCGCGAAGGGCGCCCCGTCGCTGCCGTGCGGGATGCGCTTCGCGAGGGCCTCGAAGATGGTGTTGAGCTCGTCGCTCGCGCGCTTCACCCGCAGCCGCACGAGGCCCAGCGTGGCGCGGGAGTCGAAGATCACCGCGAGGATCACCCGGTTGCCCACCAGCTGGATGTGGATGTTGGCCTTCACGCCCTCGTGAAACTGCGTCGGGAACTCGTTCTCCTTGAGCAGCTTCGCCATGCCCCCCATGGCCGCGATGGTGCCCGCGATGAGCGAGGCGAGGGAGGTCGTGTCGAGGTTCTCCGTCTCCCCACTGGCGGCGATGAGCTGACCGTTCTTGTCGACGATGCAGACCACCCGCGCGTTGGCATCGCGCACGAGCTTGTCCACCACCACCTGGATCTGGTTCAGCTCGTCCTCGTACATCACCACGTTCATGGTCGTCGGCTCCGGAGCCCCCGGGTCGTGGAGAGTGACGGCCGCGATCTCGGCGCGACGACGACACGGTGACTCGCTCCCGGCATACCAGAGCCGTAGCGCGCGGAGCAACCCCTGACGAAGAACCTACACCGCCTCCACGCGGCTCCGTGGCATCGTCGGAGGCACCCCATGTTGCAGGCCACGCTCTTCGACTTCAACGGCGTCCTCGTGGACGACGAGAGCCTCCACCTCGAGGGCTTCAACGCCGCCCTCCGCCCCGACGGGGTCACCATCTCCCTCGACGAATACAACGAGCGGTACCTGGGCTTCGACGACCGGGGCGCCTTCGCCGCGATGCTCCGCGACCGCGGGCTCGACCACGGCGACGAGCGCATCGCCGCGCTCATCGCCGCCAAGAGCGTCGTGTACGCCGAGCTCGCCGCCCGCTCGCTGACAGTCTTCGAAGGCGCGGCCGAGCTGCTGAGGTCCGCCGCCGAGCGGGGGCCCGTGGCGATCGTGAGCGGCGCGCTGCGCGGGGAGATCGACGTGGCGCTCCGGCTGATGGGGGCCGAAGGCGCCCCCAGGGTGATCGTCGCGGCGGAGGACGTGGCCGCCTGCAAGCCCGACCCGGAGGGCTACCTCCTGGGGCTCTCCCGCCTCGCGGCGACGGCGGGCGAGCTCGACCCGGCGCGCTGCGTGGCCGTCGAGGACAGCGTCGCGGGGGTGGAGTCGGCGAGGGCCGCGGGGCTGCGCGTGGTCGCGGTGGCCCACACCTACGACCCCGGGGCGCTGCGCGAGGCGGGGGCCCACGAGGTCTTCGCCCACGTCCGGGAGCTCACCGTCGAGGCGCTCGACGCGGCGGTGCGCGCGGCGGACTTGCATCGTCGTTGACCTTTCGAGCGCCGCCGCCATACGCTGAAAACGCGCCGCTGGCGGCGCGATGGAGCGTAGAGAGCAATGAGCGCGCTGAAGGTACTGATCTTCGAGTACGACCGACCCTTCGCCGACGCGCTCGAGCGGGCCTTCGCCCGGCGAGGGTGCTCCGTGCGCGTGGTCGACGACGGCCAGGTGGGGCTCGACGTCGCGCTCGATGACCGCCCCGGGCTGATCATCCTGGCGATCGAGCTCCCGAGGATGAACGGCTTCGCGGTGTGCAACCGCATCAAGAAGCACCCCGACCTCAAGGACATCCCGCTGGTGATCGTCTCGTCGGACTCTCCTCCGGAGACCTTCGAGCAGCACAGCAAGCTGCGCACGCGCGCCGAAGACTACGCCCACAAGCCCATCGACCCGGAGGCGCTCATCGCCCGCGCCGCGGCCTTCGTGGACATCCCGTCGGCCCGCGACAGCGAGATCGTGGTCGACGAGGAGGCCATCGAGGAGGCCATCGAGGAGGCGCCCATCAACCTCGACGACGACATGGGGGGCCTGTCCGACGCGGCCTTCGACAACATCGTGCTGGAGAGCAACCCCCCGAGGCCGATGCCCGGGAGCGCGGCGTCGCTGCTCGAGCCGCTGCCCGAGCCTCGCTCCGGGCGGCCCGCGTCGCAGCAGGTCACCTCCGACGACTTCGAGGACTACACCATGGTGTCGTCCGCCGCGGAGCTCCCGCTCAACTTCAACGACATCGCCCGCGCCGTGCAGGCCAACCCCCTCCCGCCGGTACCGACGCCTCCCGCGGCCGTGGCGCCCCCGCTGCCGCCGCCCCCCGCGGTCGTGGTGCCCCCGCTGGCCCGGGGCAGCGCCCCGTCGCTGCCGCGCGTGGGTGTCGCGCCCCCGATGGCCCCCCCGAGCCTGCCGTCGTTCGCGCCGCCCCCGGCGGTCGAGCCCTCGGCCCCGCCGCAGCCCTCCGCCGCGCAGCTCGAGGCCGAGCGGCTGCAGCGCCGGGTCGAGGCGCTCGAGCGCGACCTCGCCACCGCGCAGGCCGCGACCCAGCGCGTGGTCGAGCTCACCGAGGACAACCAGCGGCTGCGCGCCCACGGCGACGAGCTCGCCCGGGTGACCAGGGAGCTCGAGGAGAAGGTCCGCACCTCCACCCTCCCCGTGGCCGGGGCCATCTCGCCGTCGAGGCCGGGCGGCGTGTCGACGAGGGAGTTCCTGGAACTGCGAGAGTCGCTCAACCGCAAGGACAAGGACATCCTCGCGCGAGACCGGGAGATCATCGAGCTGCGCGACAAGCTGCTGCAGGCCGAGATGTCCACCGCGGACATCGACGACCGCCTCGCCGAGCGCGACCAGGAGGTCATCAGCGCGCGGCAGGCAGGCGACGCGGCGAGGGCCGAGCTGCAGGCCGAGGCCGCGCGGCGAGCCGAGCTCGAGCGGGCGCTCACCGAGGCGCAGCAGGCCACCACCCGGGGCGAGGCCTCGCTGCGGGAGCAGCTCGCGGCGACGGAGACGCAGCGGGCGCGAGAGTCCGAGGAGCACCAGCGCGCGATCGCGTCGCTGCGCTCCGAGCTCGAGGCCGCCACCGCCGCCAGCGCGTCGCAGGCGTCGCAGCTCGCCGCGCTCGTGGCCGCCGCGGCGGCGCTGCGCGAGGAGCACGCGCAGGCCCTCGAGGCGGCGCGGGCGGAGACCCGGGCGCTCGCTCAGCAGGGCGAGGCCTCGCTTCGGGCGGAGCTCGAGGGGGCCCTGGAGAGCGCTCGCACGGAGCACGCCGCGGCGCTGGAGAGCGCTCGCACGGAGCACGCCGCCGCGCTCTCGGCGCAGCGCGCGGAGCTCGAAGGGGCGCTGGAGGCCGCTCGCACGGAGCACTCCGCCGCGCTCTCGTCGCTGCGCTCGGAGCACGCCCAGGTCGTCGACTCGCTGCGCTCGGACTACACCACCGCGGTCGACGCGGTGAAGGCCGAGAGCGCCCGCGCGCTGGAGGCGAAGGTCGCCGAGCACGCGGCGGAGGTCGAGGCACTGCGCTCGGAGCAGTCCTCGGCGCTGGAGGCGCTGCGCTCGGAGCAGGCGTCGGGCCTCGAGGTGGCGGCGGCGGCGACCGCGGCGGCGGTGGCCGCGGAGTCCTCCACGCGACGCGAGCTCGGCGACCGCATCAGCTCGCTCGAGTCCGAGCTCTCGACGCTCCGCGCCCAGGGGGCCGCGCTCTCGTCCGACGTGGGCGCGGCGCAGGCCAGGGCCGAGGAGTCTGCGAGGGAGGTCGCCTCGCTACGCGACCGGCTCTCGGCCGCGGAGCGCCGCCACGCCGCGGCCGGGGCGCTGCTCGACCGGGCCCGCCAGGCGATGGAGATCGCCGCCGGGCTGGTGCACGCCGCCGCGGAGGAGCAGCCCTCCGAGGGCGCCGACACCAGCGCCGCGTAGGGTTCCTCTCTCTCCGATCGCTCAGCGACGCAGGAGCACGCGACGGATGCGCGCGATCTCCGCCGTGCGCAGCTCTCCGGTCACCACCAGCAGCCCCACGTAGACCAGCGCGATGACCGCGGCGCCCAGCAGGGTGCCGACCTTCCCGGGCCACGGGACCCACGCGCCCACCGCCCCCGCGCCGACGGCGCACGCCGCCACCCGCAGCGCCGTCGCCGCCGGGAGGAAGGCCCCGAAGGTGCGGCGCACATAGGCGCCCACGAGGACGACGCCCACGAGGCAGCCGAAGAGGGTGCCGAGGGCGGTGTGGGTGAGGGCGCTGAGGTCCGCGGGCGCGGTCACCAGGCCGACGAGGTTGCCGACGAAGACCGCGACGAGCATCACCCCCATCAGCGCGGTCGCGGCGGCGGTGCGCCCGGCGGCGAGCACGATGGTGGTCCCGATCACCGAGAGGGCGAAGGCCCCCTGGGCGAGCGAGAGCCAGCGCAGCACCGGGGCGCCCTGGTCGAAGGGCGGCCGGTAGGCGAGCCGGAGCACCGCCCCGGGCATGCCGCCGAGCACCGCGAGCATGGCCCCGAGGCCCATGGCGCTGAAGCGCAGGGCGCCTCGCACGAAGCCCGCGGTGGCCTCGCGGTCGCCCTCCAGGGTGGACTTGGACACCACCGGAAACACCACGAAGGTCACCGCCAGCAGGAGCTGGTACGGCAGGAACGCGAAGTTCTGCACGGCCTTGTAGACGCCCGCGAGGGTGTTGATGGCCGCCTCGTCGACGCCCTCCCTCCGGGAGAGCACGGCCTTCATCACCAGCAGGTCGGCCTGGAGCACCAGGTTGAGGGCGAGCTGGTAGACCAGCACCGGCGCGAAGAAGCGGGCGTAGCTCCGGGCGAAGACCCCCGTCGAGACGCTCTTCGTGGCGGGCGCGCGCAGCTCGTCTCGGTGCAGCGCGAGCGCCACCAGCAGGATGATGAAGCTGGCGATGGCGAAGCCCGCGATGGCGCCGGTGACCCGGAGCTGGGTCGACGCGAGGCCGAGCACGAGGCTGGTGCGAAGCGTGGCGAAGGTGATGTCGAGGCCCGCCTGGGCGCGGAAGCGCCGGCGCCCGTTGAGCGCGCCCACGAGCGCGGCGTAGACGCTGTAGTCCGCGACGATGATGGCGCCGATGCGCAGCAGCGGGGGGAGGCGGGGGTCGTGAAGGACTCCCGCCCCGAGGAGGTCGGCCCCGGCGACGAGGGCGCCCGCGAGGGTGAGGCCCAGCGCGGCGTGGATGAGCAGACCCTTGCGGAGCGCGGTGACGCCCCCGTCGGTGACCGCGTGGGACATCGCCTGGATGCTCCCGGCGACGACCACGTTGTTGAGGATCGAGATGACGTTGAGCACCACGCCGTAGAGGCCGTAGCCCTCGCCCAGCAGCAGCCGCGTCAGCACCAGCGGCTGCGCGAAGCCCGTCAGCAGGAACCACGCCTTGGCGACGGCGATGACGGCGACGCCGCGGGTGGACTCGCGGGCGGTGGCCTCGGCCTTGGACTCGGCCTCGGTGTCGGTGGGGCTGCTCTCTCGGTAGGTCGGCACGGCGCGGTGGATCACCACACTCCGCCCTGGCTGTCCAGACGGCTGCCGGCTTCGACATCGGCTGCGCCTCCGGCGGCATGGGGCTCCGTCAGCGCCGCCCTCATCGCACGAGGTTGAGCAGACCCACCCAGACTGGCACCAGAAGGAGGCCGACGGGCAACGCCAGGAGCACCGCGCGGGGCACCTCCTCGTCGAGGGGGCGGATGACGACGCGCTCGATGACGTCGTGGCGCGCGTAGGCGCCCGTCATGGGCGCGCTCGGCGGCTGGAGGGCGGGCGTCCGGTACGGCATCGGGGATCCATGCTTAGCCCGCAGCGGGCACAGGCTCCACCGGGGGCGATGCCCTCAGCCGCGCAGCCAGTCGTCGACCAGCGGCAGCGACGGGACGTGGCGCACCGGCCGCGGCGCGTGGGCCGCTGCCCGCCGCGGGTTGGTCCGGGGCTGCTTTCGACACAGCCTGGCACAAGCCCAGCGCGCTTCTACCGATGATTCCGGGCGGCCCGCGCCTTGCGGATATAGACCATCCCCGTCGCAGGAGATCTTCGATGAACGCTCGCCAGGTTGCTTGTTCGCTCGCCTTCGTCATGCTCGCCGCGCCCGCAGCGGCCCTCGCCTGCACCGACGCGGGACCGCCCAACAGGTCGTGCAACGACGGCGGCGCGCAGTGGGTCGGCTGCACCGATCACGCGCAGTGCCCCGAAGGGCAGTACTGCACCGCGCAGGGGGCCTGCGGCTGCGGCGCGCGCGACGCTGGCGTGTGCGACGATGGGGGGTGCCACGGCTGCGTCCCGCGATCGCTCGTGGACGGGGGGGATGGCTGCTCCTCGACGATCCGATACTGGTGCCCCGCCCCGACAGTGACGGACGCTGCCGTCGACACGGGCGGTGGCGGTGGCGGTGCCGATGGCGGTGGCGGTGGATGCGCGGTGCGCTCGCCCGGCGATCGCGCGGCGAACTCTCCCCTCGCCGTGCTCGCGGTCCTCGTTGGCATCGCCGCCCTCGCTCGCGTGCGACGCCGCTGACGCGCACGACGACGGTAGCCTCGCGTTGGTCGTGCAAAGGCGAAGCGAGGGGATGGGAAATCCAACGCGGCACCTGAACCCTGGAACGGATCCGCTGCAGTCGACGAAGCACCCATGGATGCGAACCCCCGGTCCGGAGGGTTCCGCGAGAGCGCCCTGGAGAGCCTCGCCGGAGCTCGAGCGCAAAAGGCAGGACGACGCCGTCGGCGCCGACCGGCGCAGCATGGTGGGCAGCGGCGAGCATCGCATCCAGCTGACGCTGCACAAGCTCGATCGCTTCCTCGACGGGGCGCTCGAAGACGTGATCGTGCCGCTGCGCACACACCACCGGGCCGAGCGCCTGCGCCGCGAGCTCGGCATCGAGACCGGCGTGACGACCGCGGCGATGGGCGGCGACGACTGAGCGAGGGGGCGTCGGGGCGGGGGACGGGCGGCGGACTCCGGGGGGAGAAACCGCAAGGGCGCAGGGGGCGCGAGGATCGGAGGAGTGGTGGGGGGGCGACGACGCGGCGCTCGTGCGCGAGCGCTCCAACGTGGTGCTGCTGCCGATGCCCGGCATCGACGGCGCCATGCACCGGTTCTGATCGCGAGCGCTCCCATCGGGGCGACCCGGGGGCTCACGAGGACACGCATCCACGGGGCGCCCTCCGCGTCCGGTGCGGCTCGGAAACGGGAGCAGATGGGTGCCGCGGTGGGTGAGGCCGTAGGTCGCCGATCGGTGGTCGCGCGCGTCGCGAGGGTCGGGGCGGGGTGCTAGCGTCGACCCGATGAACGACGGCCATCGGAAATACCAGCGGGGTCCGTTTCGCGCCGGGCAGCTCCGCTCGGGGGATCCGTACGAGTTGTCGCAGGGTCACCCGATCCTGTGTGCGCCGACGGGGCGCGACGGCAGCGGTCCCAACGGGCTGGGCTTCACGGTGCTCGACAGCGACCCGGCGGTGCGCACGGCGGGCGTCGACACGGGCCTCGCGCTGGCGCCCGACACGTTGCGCGCGCCCGACATCGCGGTGAACTTCGAGGGCGAAGCGGGCGCCTGGGCGACGCAGGCGTCGCTCGCGGTGGAGTACGCTGGGCGAGGCCAGGACGAGGCCGAGCTGAAGACGAAGATCGCGGAGCTGCTCGCGGCCGGCACGCGGTGGGTGTGGGTGGTGCGGCTGGTGGGTCCGCGGCGGGTGGACATCCACGAGGCCGGGGCGGCGATGCGCACCGTGGGCGACGAGGCGACGCTGACGGCGCCCGGGGTGCTCGAGCTGCCGGTGCCCGTGCGAGCGCTCTACGACCGAGGCGCCGCGCACGAGGTGACGCTGCGCAACCTGCTGGCCGCGAAGGGCTACGGGAGCCTAGACGCGGTCCGCGAGGAGGGCCGCGAGGAGGGCCGCGAGGAGGGTCTGATCGCGGTGCGAGCGATGCTCGTGGCGTCCATCGAGGCGCGCGGGTGGCGGCTCGACGAGGTGCACGCGCGGCGCATCGCGGCGTGTCGTGACCTGTCGACGCTGCGCGGTTGGTTCGCTGGAGTCGTGACGGCGAGCACCGTCGACGGCGCCCTCGCCGGGGGACCGCCCATGAGGTTCGGACGATGATGATCGAGCGAGGTCTCGGGGAAGTCGCGCAGTGGTCGCTGATGTGGCGCGCCCAGGCGGACGCGTCCGACCGCGCCGCGGCGATCATCGAGGTGGCGCGCGTCTGCGAGCGGGTCGCTGCGGTGCTGCGCGCCGAGCGCCTCCTTCGCCCCGACAGGATCGAGCTGGATGAGTGGCGCGAGCGCGCCACGGGCGCCGTGGTCGACCGGCCGGCCGCGTCGCGCGCGCTGCCCCCTGATGCGGAGGGGCAGGACCTCGTGCAGTCCGTGCTCGAACTGATGGCGGAGGCCGACCCGTCCGGGCAACTCTACGCGACCGCTTTCGAGGCCACGGGGAGCGGCACCATCCTTCTGCCCGGCGGATCCGAACAGGAGCGCCCGGATGTGCTTTGGCTGCGGGCGGCGGTGTCGGGGGGGTACAGCGTCGTGTGGCTCGCATCGCAGACCGACGCGTGGCTGCCGTACACCCTGCTGGCCGTGCCCCAGCCGGAGGTGCGGGCGCTCAATGCCCCGCGGCTGGAGCGGACGATGAGGGCCATCGAGCGTGCCGTCGGGATGGAGTGGGAGTTCGAGTCCCACACGAGGCTCGCGGGCATGACCCGCTACGGCGCGACGAACCTGGGGGAGCCTCCGCTGGAATCGGAGGACGACGTGTACGTCCCCGATCGCGCGTATAGCGCCACGCCCTGACCCCCCCGCCCCCTGATCCGCCCCCCTCCCATCTAGCCCTCCGCGCCCCGCGCCCCGCACCGTAGGGGCGTGCGCGTCACCCGCTTCAACTTCGCCGGGACCACCCGAGGGGGGATAGGAGATCCAACGCGGCACCCACAACCCTGTAACGGATCCGCTGGGGTCGACGAGCCCCCATGGTGGCTCGACCCCCGGTCTGGAGGGTTCCGCGAGATCGCCCGGGAGAGCCTCGCTGGCGGCACAGTAGAACAACCACTGCTGGCGCGGTCACCGTCTCGCGCGCAGCCGCTTCGCCGACGGCACGCCTGCTGCGATGCTCGGTGGTCATGCGCACCCAGCACCTCGCCCCGACGCTCGCCTTCGGCCTTTTGCTCGCGGCTTCCACGGCTGGCGCGCAGCCGTCACCGGCGAGTCCGGTGGTCACTCCGCGACTGGAAGTCGAGCCACCCGCGCTGCGCGTCGCCGACCCCACGCGCGACGCGGCGGAGGCAGCCGCGACCGAGCGCCTGCTCGCGGGCCTCGACGCCGACGCGCGCGAGCGGCGGGTGCTGTCGCTCGCCGTCGGCGTCGGCGGAGGGGCGGTGTTGACGGGGCTCGGAACGTGGCTGCTCGTTCGCCGCGACGACGAACGTTTGGAGGGCGACCTTGCGGCGGCGGCGATCCTGGGCGGTGGCGTCGGCCTGCTGCTGGGTGGTGGCCTGGTCGCCATTCTGCCGTCGTACGAGCAGAAGCTCCGCGATGCTTGGGAGGAAACGCGAGGCGCTCCGGTGGCCGCCCGTCGTGCGCGCTTCGGCGCGGCGCTCGACGAGTACGCCCGCGTGGCCCGCGCCGGGCGGAGGCGCGTCGGCTGGACGCTGCTGGGAGGCGGCGTCGCCGTCGTCGCGGGAGCGGCGGTGCTGTCGGCGATCGAGGACTCGCGGGCCGTGAGCGTCAGCTCGGGCACCACGGCGATCGCGCTCGGCGGGGTGCTCATGATGGCGCTGAGCATCCCGATGCTCGGGCAGCCGTCGCCCGTCGAGTACGCGCAGCGCTTCTGGAACGCCGGGGAGGCGCGGCCCGCCGTGCGCCTCGCGGGCGCCTCCGTGCTGCCCCTCCGCGGGGGTGCGCTCGCCGCGCTGACGCTGGAGATTTGAGCTCCGTCGCCCTGCCTCGCGGCTGACCCGGCGCCGAGCGGGCAGCGTCACGAGTAGGCGCGGGCACGGCCGTTCCAGTGGGTGTCCCACGAGGGATCGCGCGCGAGGAGGTCTTCGATGGCCGCGGGGGGCACCGGGCGCGGGAAGAGATAGCCCTGCGCGCGGGGGCAGCCAAGGTCGACGAGTCGGTCCATCTGGCCTTCGGTCTCGACGCCCAGGACGACGGCCTGCAGACCCCGCGGGTTGCGCCAGCTTCAACCCACCCGGGTTGCGCAACTCGTGGGCTTCACGACGGTGAGGTGCGCTGGGCTTACGCCGCGGTCGCGCCCGTCGCTTCGCGACGGTGAGGCGCATTGGGGTGGCGCCGAGGTCGCTCTCGCCGCTTCCACTTCCGCTTCCGCTTCCGCTTCCGCTCAGCGAGCCGTCGTGCTCCCCAGGCGGAAGCGCACGCCCGCCATCACCCCGAGCGCCGTGAGGCCGCCGTTGTCGGCCGGCGCCACGTCGAGCGAGAGCCCCACGAAGGCCTGCACCATCGGCGAGAAACCCCACTCGGCGCGCACATAGGGGTTGAGCCAGAGCGTGGTGGCCCTCGCCCCGGAGACGCCCTGCCAGAGCCCGACGAGCACGCCCGCGGTGCCCCGCAGCGGGAGCCTCCCCGACGAGGGGAAGGTGAACTGCGCCCCCGCCCCGAGGCCCACCGCCGTGGTCGGCGTGGTCAGGATCATGAACGCCGCCGCCGCCTCGAGGCCGGGCACCGCGCCGATGGCGTAGGAGCCCTCCGCGCGCAGCGACACCGCCGCGCTCGACGCCTCCGCCGGGGCGTTGCCGGAGATCACCATCCCGCTGGGCTGCCGCACCCCCGAGAGCCTTCCCCCGGCCACCAGGGAGAGCCCCACGGAGAAGGGCCCGCCGTCGGCGTAGCCCCGCACCGGGTGCGCCCGCTCGTCGGCCTCTCGCCGCTGCCTCGCCTCGTCCTCGGCCCGCCTCCGGGCGGCCTCGGCCTCCGTCGCCTGGCGCTGCCTCGCGGCCTCCTCCTCGGCCAGCCGCCTCGCCTCGGCCTCCCGAGCGACCGCCGGATCGACCGGAGGCGCCGACCAGCCCGCCGGGTCGAACAGCGCGTCGAGCATGCGCCCGATGACCTCGCCGGCGCCCTCGTGGGGGATGGCCTCCTCGCGCGTCGCGGTGCGCCCGGAGGCCGCGTCGACGAGGGTGAGCGAGAGGTTGTACTGCCCCGCGAGCGGCCGCAGCGCCGCCCGGATCACCTGCGTGGCCCCCATCCCCTGCGCGGCCCGGGCGAGGGCGGCGACGTCCGTCGGGGGAGAGAGCCCGAGGCCCAGGTTGATCGCCGCGCGGTCGGGCAGCCGGACGCCCCTCGCGATCAGGGCGCCTCGCACGGTGGCCTCGGCGTCGGCCACGAGGTCTTGCGTGGCGGAGCCCTCGAAGGGCAGCAGCACCACCACCCGCTGCGCCGCGGGCTGCGCGGCAGCGTCGGTCTGCGCCATGGCCACGGAGGGAGCGATGCATATGCCGCCCAGTAAAACCGCCAGCGCTGCCGAAGCCCCCCGTCGTCGCCCCCTAGGTGCCATCGGGCAGTGATACCACCGCATCACCCGAGCACCTCCCGCTCCTTGCCCGGACCCTTCGGTGCCCCGACGATGCCCTCGCGCTCCATCTTGTCGACGATGCGCGCGGCCACGTTGTAGCCGATGCCCAGGTAGCGCTGCACGAAGGACACGCTGCACTTGCGGTGCGAGAGCACGAGCTGCACGGCCTTCTCGTACTTCTCCGCGGGCACCCGGATGTCCGACTCGTGGGCCTCGTCGACCTCACCCTCCTCGTCGCGGGGCTTGAGGATGTCCTCGTCGTAGTTGGGCTTGCCCTGCGCTCTCCAGTGGTCGGTCACGGCCTGCACCTCGTCCTCGTTGACGAAGGCGCAGTGCACCCGCTTCAGGTCGCTCGACCCGGGCGGAAGGATGAGCATGTCGCCCTTGCCCAGGAGGTTCTCCGCGCCCTGCTGGTCGAGGATCACCCGCGAGTCGAGCTTCTGGCTCACCTTGAAGGCGATGCGCGCCGGGAAGTTGGCCTTGATGATCCCGGTGATGACGTCGACGCTCGGGCGCTGCGTGGCGAGGATCACGTGGATGCCCGCCGCGCGGGCCTTCTGGGCGAGGCGGGCGACGGCGGCCTCGATGTCCTTGCCGGCGACCATGATGAGGTCGGCGAACTCGTCCACCACGCACAGGATGTACGGCAGCTTGCGCGGCGGCGGCGCCTCGCTGCTCTCTCCCTCGGCGAGCGCCGTGGTGGTGCCCGACTCCTTGGGGCGCACCGGTCCGTCGAGGCCCCGCAGCGGCTTGCCCTCGGCGACGGCCTTGATCACCTTCTCGTTGTAGCTGGTGATGTTGCGCGCCCCGGTCTGCGCGAAGAGCGAGTAGCGCCGCTCCATCTCGTCGACCACCCAGCGCAGCGCGAGGGTGGCCTTCTTCATGTCGGTCACCACCGGCAGCAGCATGTGGGGGATGCCGTCGTAGACGTTGAGCTCGACCATCTTGGGGTCGATCATCAGCATCTTCACGTCCTCGGGGCCGCGCTTGTAGAGCAGCGAGGTGAGCATCACGTTGAGGCCCACGCTCTTGCCCTGACCCGTGGCGCCCGCGACGATGAGGTGCGGCATGGTGGCGAGGTCGGCGTAGAAGGGGGCCCCCACGACGTCCTTGCCGATGGCCACCGGGAGCGCGCCGCCCAGCGAGCGGAAGGCCTCGGTCTCCAGCAGCTCGCGCAGGTAGACCATCTGCCGGCTGGTGTTGGGGATCTCGAAGCCGACGCGCCCCTTGCCGGGGATGGGCGCCACGATGCGCACCTTGCTGGCCTCCAGGCTCATCGCGATGTCGTCGCTGAGCCGGGAGATCTTGGTGAGCTTGGTCCCGGCCGCGGGGACCACCTCGTAGGTGGTCACCACGGGGCCCGGGTGGATCTCCATCACGCGCCCGTCGATGGTGTAGTCCGCGAGGGTTCGCACCAGCCGGTCGGCGGTGCCCCGGAGGTGGCCCTCGTCGAAGGTCGAGCGGTTGGGCGGCGGCGGAGCGAGCAGCGAGGCGGCCGGCATCGCCATCTGCCGCACGACCGTGTCGACGTGCTTCACCGCGGTCTTCTCCACGGGCACCGAGGCGGAGCGCATCGCCTGCTCGATCGCCCTCGCGTGCGAGACGATGGTGAGCGGCGCCGACGGGTCCTCGTCGTCCTCGACGGGCAGCATGTCGTCCTCGTCGGCCGACTCCGCGACGGCCGGGCGCGGGGGAGGGGGCGTCGAGGCGCGACGGGTCGCCGGGGGAGGGGGCGTCGAGGCGCGAGCAGCAGGCGGAGCAGCCGGGGGAGCGGGCTCCTCGACGGAGATGGTCACCTTCGCGGGGGCGGTCACCCTCGGGGCCGCGGGCTCCTTCGCGGGGGCGCTCGCCTTCGCGCTCGACCTCGGGGCCTTCACCGGCGGGGGCGGGGCTGCGGGCTCGTCGTCGTCGAAGGGCATCGGCTCGACGACGGGCTCCGCCTCGGCCTCGACGTCCTCCACGGGCTTGCGGCGCATCGAGCGGGGACGGCGCGCGGGCTTCGCCTCGCTGGCGGCGCGGTCCTCCTCGTCGAGCATGATCTCCGCGAGCGAGCGACCGTCCTGCTCCGCCTCGTCGGGCTCCTCGGGGGTGTTGGCGTCGTCGATGACCGGGCGCACCGCCCGCTCGGCCAGCTCCTCAGGGCGCTCCCGTGGGGGCCTCGCGGGGGAGGGGGTCGCGTGCCTCGACTCCCGCCAGGCGCGGGCGACGGAGCCGACGCCGCTGCGCAGCCAGAGGCCGCCCTGGGCGCTCGCGGAGCGGGCCCCGACGGCGACGGACACCACGCTCAGCCGGGTGCGCGCGACCAGCGCGACGAGCATCGCGGTGAGCACCAGTGTGTGGGCGCCGGCGGTCCCGACCGAGGCGCGGAGCGAGTCGCCGAGGGTGGCGCCGAGGACGCCGCCGGCCATGAGCCCGCCGAGCGCCGCGCGGTCGCCCCACCAGAGGTGCAGCGCCGTGGCGGCGGTGGCGATGATGGCCAGGGTGCCGAGCACGCGACCGACGGCGATGGGCCGCGTGGTGCGGCGAAACATCCGGACGGCGTTGACCGCGAGCGACCAGGGGATGAGCAGCGAGGCGGTGCCGAGGGCGGTGGCGAACACCTCCGCGACGCGGCGACCGACGGGACCAGCCCAGTCGGCTCCGCCGCGCGCGTCGAAGCTGAGGAGGGCCATCGCCGTGAGCGCCGCGAGCGCCGACAGGATGAGCCCCGCCACCTCGTGCCGCTTGGGCTGTGCCATCGGCGCCGCGTCGCGGCGGAGATTCATGGGCGGAGAGGCCATGCGCGCCATCAAGCACATTCGACCAGGGGAGCGGGAGATTCCTGCACGACGCTCCGCGATGCTGCGCTGTTGATTCTCCCGCGTGGTCGGTTAGGATCGCCCCGCAGTTCGCAGCCGCGGGGCTCTCAGGTACCCACGACCGCGGCGTGAGGAGACGATGCTGAATCGACGACGTGCCGCGGCACTGGCGGGATTGATGTTTGTCGCGGCGGGGTGTGGCGTCAACGACGACGACATCGAGCACTGGAAGCACACCCAGCGCGGCCCGCGGAAGATCATGACGGTGCTGGTCGGCTCGACCTACGCGCAGCCGCTCCGGGTGCACGCGGCGCGGGCGCTCGTGGAGATGAAGCACCCCAACGCCAACGGGCTCGACGTGCTCGCGCTGGCGATGCAGCAGGTGCCGGCGAGCGAGCGCGAGGCCATCGTGCACGCGCTGCTCCCGGAGCTGCAGCGCATGATGACCGCCGCCGCCGCGCCGACCGGTCCGGTGGCCGCTCCGACGGAGCCGCAGATCAAGGCCAAGGACGCGGCGTACGTGCTGCTCCGTGGCGACGGCCGCTCCTCCTTCGCGAGCTCCGAAGACCGCGCCGCCCTCGCCAACCTCATCCTCGACTGGGTGCTCGCGGACTTCAACCAGCGCGCCCTCGCTGGGTCGTTCACCGCCGAGCAGATCGTCAACGCCGTCGGCCCCACCGCCGCCGAGCGCCTCACCCGCGCGCTCACCAGCGACGACAACGCCATCCCGGTCTCCGTGGAGATCGCGCGGCTCATCAACGTCGTCGGCACCCCGGCGGGCAAGCAGGCCGCGGTCGCGCAGCTCGTGCGAAACGCCACCGAGGTCGGCGGGGCGGGCGCCACCCAGCGCATGCGCGACAAGGCTCGCTCGCTGCTCACCAGCGGCGGGCGCACGGTCGACGAGGCGCGGGTCAACACCGCCGCCGAGCAGCTCCGCGGGCAGTACCTGACGGTGCTCTTCGAGGCGATCAAGACCCTGGGGCAGCCCAACGGCACCGCGTACCTGCTCACCGTCGCGAGCGACGCCGCGGCGCCCATCGAGCGCCGCCGCGCGTCCCTCACCGCGATGACCGGCAGCGTGACGGCGGCCAACATCCCCGGGCTCCTGGCGATCATCAACGCCTGCCCCGCGGGCACCCCCGTCGGCGGCGCGCAGTGCGACGTCGACCTGCGCGGCCTCGCGGTCGACCGCATCGGCGAGACCCGCAGCCGCGAGGTCATCCCGACGCTCTTCACCCTCTTCGACCAGGCCAACGGCGTCGCTTCGGACATGAGCTTCACCATCCGCTGGAAGCTCGGCGAGGCCATCCTGCGCCTCGGCGGCGCCGGGGTGCTGTCGGACTTCATGAGCCACCTCTCGGCCTCGCGCCCGGCGCCCTTCGCGGGCTTCACCTTCGCGGAGATCAGCGGCGAGGCGCAGGCCATCGGGGACATCTCGCCGCCGCCGCGCGAGGCCCTCCGGGGCTTCACCGCCACGTCGCATGCGCAGCCGGTGAGGCTGCTGGCGATGATGTTCCTGGGCATCAAGGGTGAAGAGCGCGACTTGGCGCTGTTGCAGTCGTTCGCGGGAGACGCGACGGCGGTGACGGGCGAGGGCTGGGGCGACGCGCACCTCACCACCGTGGGCGCGGTGGCAACCCGCGCGAAGGAAAACCTCCAGCAGGCGCTGCGCTCGGCACAGCAGGCGCCCGCCAACGGCGCGCCGGCGCAACCGTAAGGGCTCATCATGGGCGGCGATCCGCAAAGCAAGAACCCCCGGCAATTCAACTGCCGGGAGTACCTCTGGGAAACCTTCGAGCAGATGTCGCAGGAGCTCGACGTCACGCTCGACTACCTCATCAACGAGTCGATGCGGCAGTACGCTCGCAGCCGCGAGCGCGGCGGCCCGCTGGTCGATCAGCCCGAGCAGCCCGAGCGCCTCAACGCGGGGATGGGCGGGTTCCGCCCGCAGATGCCAGGGATGGGTCAGCCCCAGGGGATGCCCGGGATGGGTCAGCCCCAGGGGATGCCGCAGCGCCCCGGGATGCCCGGGATGGGTCAGCCGCAGCCGCAGCGCCCGGGGATGCCCGGGATGGGTCAGCCCCAGGGGATGCCCGGGCAGTCGGCCCAGCGGCTCCCGTCGATGTCACCCGGCGGCCAGATGGGGCAGATGCCGCAGCGTCCGGGGATGCCCACCGGGCAGACGATGCAGCAGCAGCCGCAGCGTCCTGGGATGCCCGGCATGACCAACCCGATGCAGCAGCCGCAGCGTCCTGGGATGCCCGGCATGCCCGGGATGGGACAGCCGCAGCAGCCGCCGCCTCCTCAGCCGCCGCCGCAGCGACCGCCGCCGCCGCAGCCCCAGGCGCCGCAGCCTCCGGCGCGCCCGTCGACGCAGGGTCGCACGCTCATCGCGCTCTTCGAGGGGCAGCAGTACCCGGTGACCAAGGACGAGTTCGTCATCGGCCGCGGGCAGAAGACCACCGACCTGACCATCCGCGACTCCAACGTCTCGCGGCGGCACGCCAGCGTCGTGCTTTACAACGGCCAGTATTGGATCGTCGATCAGCAGAGCACCAACGGCATCGACTACCAGGGCGGCAAGGTCGACCGGAAGGTGATCGAGGACGGCGACTCGTATCGAATCTGCGACCACGAGATCCAGTTCGTCTACCGCTGAGACCACCGGAGGGCTTCGAAGCCCTACGGTGAGCATGGACCCGCGTGGTTCGATCGGTGTAACGTCCGATGGCGGGCCGTCGTCCGTCGTCGCGGTGGATGGGACATGACCGAAGATCCAAACCGAAAGACCTACCGGCAGTTCCAGTGCAGGGACTACCTCTGGGATACCTACGAGCAGATGTCGCGAGAGCTCGAGTGCTCGGTCGACTACCTGATCAACGAAGCGATGCGCCACTACGCGCGCACCCAGGGCAAGGCCCAGCCTGGCGGCGCCGCTCCCCCGCAGCCCATGGGCCGCCCCGGGATGCCCACCGGAGCGCCGCCGAGCGGCCGCGCCGGCATGGGCACAGGGGCGCCGCTCCCGGGCATGAACGGCATGCGGCAGCCGGTGCCCTCGCCGGTCGGAGCCCCGTCGATGAACGGCCGCCCGATGGGCGCGTACCCCAACCAGGCCCCCGCGCAGCGCATGCCGCCGATGGCCCAGCAGCGGCCGCCCGCCCCGATGGCTCCCCCGAGCGGCGGCGTGCTCATGGCCGTCTTCGAGGGCCAGCGCTACCCGATCACCAAGGACGAGTTCTTCATAGGCCGCTCCAACAAGAGCTGCGACCTGATCGTGAAGGACCCCAACGTCTCCAGGCAGCACGCCCGCATCGTCCGCCACCAGGGCCAGTTCTGGATGGTCGACATGGGCAGCACCAACGGCATCGAGTACCAGGGCGGCCGCGTCGACCGCCGCCCCATCGCCGAGGGCGACGTCTTCCGCATCTGCGATCACGAGATCGTCTTCACCTACCGCTGACCTCCGCCGCGGGCGCGTCACCTGCGACAAGCAATCCCCTTGTCACGGGAGCGACCTCCCGTGGAGACTCCGCGCCATGCGTCGTCCTGCATGGTGGTTGGCAGTCCTGATCCCTGGTTCACTGATGGCCTGCTCGTCGGAGTCGACGACCACCGACGCGGCGGTCCCGTCTGATCGCGGGGTCTCCAGCGACGCCGACGCGGCCGACGCGAGCGACGCCGCGCCGCCGGTCGATGGCGCGACGCTCTGCGAGGAGGAGCCCCCGACGCGCGAGTCGCTGAGCCCCACCGCGCTCTACCTCACCCCCGGCATGCGCGCGGCCCTCACGCTGCGCATCGGCCGCGACCGCTGCGCGCCGATCGCGCTACCGTCGAGCTCCGCCGCGGCGGGCGTCGCCACGGTGGGCGGCGCCTCGGTGACCGTCGCAGCCGGGGCCTCCACGGCGACCGTCGACGTCACGGCCGTCGCGCCGGGCACCTCGGTGGTGACCGTCGGCGCGGCCACGGTGACGGTGACGGTGCTCGACCCGGCGTTGCCGTCGTGCGCCCCCACGACGCCTGCGTCGCGCGCAACGCTGCGCGCGGGCCAGACCGTGCGCGGCGCGAGCGGAGGGCCGCTGGAGCTGGTGACGGTGGGCCTCCCGATGGCGGCGACGGAGGTCTCGCCGCTGGAGGTCGAGCTCGCGTGCGCGGCCGATCAGGTGCCCGAGGGCTTCTCGGCCATCGGTCCCGCGGTGCGCTTCAACCCGGGGACGACGAAGCTGATGAGGGAGATCCCCTTCACGCTGCCGGTCAACGCCGCGCGCGTGCCGCCGGGCTTCGAGATGCAGGTGCAGCTCGCCTACACGGCGCCAGGGTTTCGCGCGCCGCGCATCGTGCCGGTGGCGGACGTGCACCTCACCAACGACGGCCGCGCGGTGACCTTCGAGGCGCCGAGGTTCGGCACCTGGCAGCCGGTGATCCGCACCGGGCTGGGCACCCGCCGCACCCGGCAGCGGTTTACCTTCCACAGTATTCTGGGCGCCTCCATGGGCTCGGCGGGCGCGGGCATGATCGGCATGCGCAACCTCGACCTCTTCGACTTCATCGCCCCCCTCGGCGGCCCGGTCGACTGGAACTACCTCGGCCATTACATCCAGAACTGGCACATGGGCGGGTTCTGCTCGGCGGCGCAGCGCGCGGCCGACCCGGCCGGCTGTGCGATGGGCTCGAGCGTCGACCGCACGCCCCCCTCGGGCGACCTCTACGAGCGCCGGCAGCACTTCGAGGAGTGGTTCTTCCCCGACGGGTGGGAGGGCCAGGGCGGCACCTTCGATCGGATGTCGTACATCCAGATCTTCCGCGACCTCACGAGGATGTTCGGCAACGCGGTGACCCCTCCGGGGATGACCGGCGTGCTGCCGAGGGGCGTGCCCGACACGGAGCTCACCCGCTCGGACAGCGCCCGCTGCGCGACCCCGGTCACGCTCACCAACTACTACGACCGGGAGTTCAACCCCGACGGCTCGCTGCCGGTGGTGACCTTCTGCGACGGGACGCACGCGCCCGGGCGCTCGGGGCGCTGGGACGGCGCCCGCGGCAACTTCCCGATGGAGGTGTCGCTCGCGGTGGACGTCAACCGCAACGGCCGGCGCGACGCGGGCGAGCCCGTGCTCCGGCGCTTCTTCGAGGCCTTCCAGGACACGGGCACCGACGGGCGCGCGTCGGCTGACGAGCCGGGCTTCAACGCCATGACCAACCCCGACCCCGCGCAGGACGACTACGACCGGCAGTTCAACCCGAGCGGCACCGAGGGGAACTTCAGCCGCGAGGAGGGCGAAGCCTTCGAGGACCGCGGCATCGACGGCGTGGCCTGCCCGACGGGCGAGACCTGCCCCTACGATGTCGGCGAGGGCAACGGCCGCTGGGACCAGAACCCCGGCTGGGAGCGCTTCTCCCAGGTGAACCCGCGCAACCTCGCCGCCCGCACCGCCACCGCCGCGCAGCTCGCCCGGGTGGGCATCTGGACCGACGGCGGCGTGCACGACCTCTTCAACTTCGCGACGGTGTCCAACCACTTCGTCGGCGCCCTCGCGCAGCGCGGCCTGCCGGTGCACTACTACAACAACTTCGCCTCGCTCGGCGCCGACCGGCTGCCGGAGTCGCCCTTCCCGCACGACCTCGTGGACTACGCGCACATGCCGAGCCACGTGATGCTCCGCTACGGCAACCCCGACGCCACCATGACCGAGCTGGTCAACGGCGACGGCGGCCACGTCGGGACCATCCCCCAGATCACCAGCCGGCTCTACACCTCGCTCTTCTGGATGGCCGCGCGATGGCCCGGCGGCGACCGCCGCGCGGCGCGCTACTCCACCGAGTTCGACAACGCCGGGCGCTGCTCCAGCGGGTACTTCTGCACCTTCGACTTCCGCTCCGACCGCTCCGGTCGCAACGGTCCGGTCAGCGTGTACCTGCCGCCGGGCTACCACGACCCGGAGAACGCCAACGTGCGCTACCCCGTGGTCTACTTCCTCCACGGCTACGGCCAGCAGCCCTCCGACCTCGTGGCCACCGGGCTCATCGTCGGCAACTTCATGGCCCTCAGCAGCATCCCCTCCTGGCGGCGGCCGCAGAAGTTCATCATGGTGTTCCCGGACGGGCGCTGCAGGCCGCAGGACAACTGCCTGCGGGGGACCTTCTATACCGACTCCCCCGTCGGTAGCGCCCAGATGGAGACCTACTTCCTCGACCTCTACCAGTACATCGACCGCAGCTACCGAGTGCGCATGCCCGAGGAGGTCGAGGTCGTCGACTGAACCTTTTCCTCCGACCGGGTGTCGATGCAGGACACCACCGATGACCAGGCACCCCGCCCCCCTCCTCGCCTCCGCCCTCTCGCTCCTCCTCGCCAGCTCCGGCGCCTCCGCGCAGACCGCCGTGGAGCTCTTCGAGCGCGGCGCCGCGCGCCTCACCCTCGACGGGCTCATCCGCGAGTGGTCGGGCTTCGGCCAGCTCCGCGCCGTCGACGACCGATCGAGCGTCACCGCCGGCCTCGCCTCGTGGCGCGGCAGCGACGACGCCTCCTTCGGCTACGCCCTCGCCCGCGACGACGACGGCCTCTGGATCGCCGCGGAGGTGCGCGACGACGCCCTCGTCCGCTCCGCCGCGCACGCCGACGCCGACGACCACCTCAGCGTCGCCCTCGCGGTCACCACCCCGGAGGGCCGCACCATCGCCTACGAGCTCGACCTCTACCCCGGGGAGCCCGGCTCCTTCCCCGGGGCGGTGCGCCTCCGCGTCGGAGGCCGCGGTGCCGTCGCTCGCGCGGAGATCGTCGAGGCCCCGCTGCCCGACCGCATGGGCTTCACCCTCGAGGCCCGCATCCCCTGGAGCGCCATCCCCGAGGTGCGCGCCCGCCTCGCGTCCCTTCGGGCGAGGGTCGCCTACGCCGACGCCGACGCTCCCCGCCGCTCCTCCGCCGACTCGGTGATCGCCACCGGCCCTGGCGACGGGGCCCACCCCGACGCGATGCCCCTCGCCGTGGGCGCCAGCGCCCCGCCCGCGCCCAGCGCCCTGCTCGACAGGTTTCGCTCGGAGCACGGGGTGACCGCGCCCGCCCGACTCGACCGCACCGTCGACCTCGCGGGAGACCCGAGGCCCGAACGGGTGGTGGTCTTCCCTGGCTACGTGGTGGCCCTCGGGCCGGGCGTGGCGCAGGGCACCGCGTACGCCTTCATCCGCCTGCCCGCCCGCAACAACGACGACCTGCTCGACGTGACCGTGCGCGATCTTACCGGCGACGGTAAGAGCGAGGTGGTGCTGCGCCAGCGCGCCGGCACCGAAGGCGGCTTCACCCGCGAGCTGCTCACGGTCTACCGCGTCGACGAGGGCGGAAACCTCCAGCAGGTGTTCACGCACGAGGTGGGGCGCGCCCAGGGAGCCAGCCGGCTGAGCGACCGGGTGTCGTACGAGCCCGCGGGGCTGCGCATCGAGGCCGGTACGCCGGTGGGCTTCACCGCCGCCACCTGGCCCTCGGCCACCGAGGCCGGCGTGGAGGCCCCGCTCACCCCGTGGAGCGTCGACCGCGAGAGGGTCTTCGCCTGGAGCCCCGGCGCGCGAACCTTCACCCTCGCGAGGAGCGAGCGCAACGCACCCGTCGCCGCGGCGACGACGACGAATACCCCGGCGGGTAACACCGCCGGCCCGGCGCCCCTCGCGGCGGACCTCGACGGGGTGCTGCGGCTCTTCCGTCAGCGGGAGGGCGTCCCCGAGGGCGCCGCGCCGTCGCACCGGGCGAGCGGCGACGTGGCCGAGGACGCCACCGCCGAGGAGGTTCTGGTCTTCGGTCGGACGCTGGTGGTGGTGGGCCCGCGCTTCTACGGCGGGCGGTCGTACTACTCGGTGGCGCTGCCGCTGGCCGAGGGCGACGCGGTGCTCGACCTGCGCCTGGCCGACCTTACCGGGGACGGTAAGCGCGAGGCGGTGCTGCGGGTGCGGCGCGCGGTCACCGCGCAGGTGCAGGGCGCCGCGGTGAGCTCGCAGCGGGAGATGATCCTCGGCTACACGGTGACCGGAGAGCGGCGGGGGAGGGTCTTCGCCGCGGAGGTCGCGAGGCGCGTGGGCGACCGCGCGGTGGTCAACGAGGTGGGCGCCCTCGGCAACGGCTCGGTCACGCTTCGCAGCGGGTCGGCGCAGGGATGGACCGCCGCGACCTACCCCTTCCACGACGCGCCGCCGCAGGGCTTCTTCCCGCTGCTTCTGCCGTGGGAGCCCGCGCAGCGGCAGGTCACCTACCGCTGGGCGGGGAGCGCCTTCGAGCGGGCGCCGTGAGGGCCGCGCTCGCGCTTGGCTGGGCGCTGCTGGTCGGCTGCGGGCGCACGGTGAGCCCGGAGCCCACGGTCGACGGGGGCGCGGCGGAGGTGATGGAGGAGCCCGGCTGCGCGGCGGATGCGGAGTGCGACGACGACGTGGCGTGCACCGCCGACCGCTGCGTGGACGCTCGCTGCGTGCGCGTCGCGGTGCCCTCCCGCTGCGGCGACGGGACGGTGTGCGACGCGCTCCGGGGCTGCGTCGACCCGCGCTGCCGCGACGGGGGATCGCCCTGCGAGGCGGACGGCGGCGTGGCCTGCGTCGACCTGGGGTCGTCGACCACGGACTGCGGCCGCTGCGGCGTGCGCTGCCGGGTGGGGGACGTGTGCGACCGGGGGGCGTGCGTCCCGCCGCTGCGGGGGCCGAGCGCGCGGTGCCGGAGGGCGAGCGACTGCCGGGAGCCCTACGCCTGCGACGCCGACGTGGGCGGGGTGTGCTCGCTCCCCTGCGACCCCAACGACCCCGGGGCGGCCGTGTGCGGGGCGGGGGCGACCTGCCTCTCGCTCGACGGGGAGATGGGGCGGTGCCTGAGGGCGTGCGACCCGAGGGAGCGCACGGTCAACCGGGGCGCCTGCTCGACGGGCCAGGTGTGCACCGCGCTCTGGCTCACCAACGACCTCAGCCGGCTGGGAGAGCCCGCGTGCGTGGGCTTCTGCCAGAGCGACCTCGACTGCCAGGGCGATCCCCGGGGAGGGCGGTGCAGCCTGCGCACCGGGGCCTGCGGGGCGCGCGCGGACGACAGCCGCATGGCCGTCGACGGGACGCTGTGCGACGCCAGCGCGCTCGACCCGGCGGGCCGCAGCCTGCGCTGCCGTGGGTACTGCGCCCGGGTGGGCACCGGGAGCGTGGGGCTCTGCGCCAGCCTGATCGAGCGCTCGACGCGCCAGCGCTGCTACGACGACCCGGCGACGATGACGCCGCTCGGCCCGGTGGGGGCCGACAACCTCGGGCTGTGCGTGTACCGCGCCTGCACCGACGGCTGCGCCTGCGCGGGCGGCGCGGCGTGCATCTACCCCGAGGACCGCGAGGGCCGACCCCAGCCGGGGCCTGCGCGCTACTGCCTCCCGCCGACGCGCTCTCAGCCCGTGGGGGCCGCCTGCCCTACGCGCTGAGCGACGATGGAGCGACGCGGCCGACGGGCTCTGCGATAGGCTCGCGGCCATGCAGCACCCGGTTGATCTGACCCAGCTTCCCGAAGGCGCGCGCAAGGTGCTCGCCGGCCCCGCCCCGCTGAAGATGATGGCCGCGCGAGGCATGGCGCCGCTGCCGCCGGTGGCGATGATGTGCGCGCTCTACGGGCTCGCGTGGAGCGACGACGCGGGCCTGCGAGACGCGGCCACGAAGACCCTGCTGGGGCTGCCCGAGGCGGTGGTGGGCGCGGCGCTCGCGGCGCCGGAGTTTCCCGCGGCGGTGCTCGACGACTTCGCCGCGAGGGCGGTGGGAAACCGCGCCTACGTCGAGCGCGTGGTGCGCCACCCCAACGCGGCCGGGGAGACCGTCGCCCGCATCGCCCGCACCTGCGACGAGGCGCTCTCGGAGACCATCGCGCAGAACGAGCAGCGGCTGCTGTCGTCGCCGGAGATCATCGAGGCGCTCTACCTCAACCCCGCGACCCGCATGTCGACCTCCGACCGCATCGTGGAGTTCGCCGCGCGCAACGGGCTGAAGGTGAGCATCCCAGGCTTCGAGCAGATCGTCGCCGCGCTCAAGAACCAGGTGATCCCGCCCCCGAGCGAGGCGCCGCTGGAGCGCGACGCGGCCTTCGTCGTCGCGCTGGAGGAGGCGCGGGAGTTCAGCCTCGACGACATCGAGGAGGACGACGACGGCGAGCTGCGGGTGAAGGAGGGCGCCCGCAAGGCCGAGAAGAAGCTCGAGGACATGAACGTGACGGAGAAGATCCGCACGGCGATGCTGGGCAACGCGCTGCAGCGCTCGCTGCTCATCCGCTCGACCAACCGCCTGGTGGCCGCGGCGGTGCTCGACTCGCCGAAGATCGGCGACGACGAGATCATCAAGATCGCCGCGAGCCGCGCGGTGAGCGACGACATCCTCCGGCGCATCTCCAGCCGCGGTCCGTGGTTGAGGCTCTACGAGGTGAAGCTCAACCTGGTGAGCAACCCGAAGACGCCGGTGGGCGAGGCGATGAAGCTGATCGTGCACCTGCGCGAGAGCGACATGAAGCGCGTCGCGGCCAGCAAGAACGTCTCGGCGGCGGTGCGCACCGCGGCCAACAACCACCTCAAGAAGCGGAAGTAGGCGTTCAGGTCGACGCGCGGCCGCGGGCGAAGAAGGACACCACCGCCAGGGCGAGGGCGACGAAGAACAGGATCTTCGCGGCGCCCGCAGCGCCCGCGGCGATTCCGCCGAAGCCGAAGACCGCGGCGATGATGGCGATGACGAAGAAGACGACGGCGTAGTGCATCATAGTGGTCTCTCCTGGTGATGGGCCTCAGGCGACCCGTCGGGGCGCCATGCGATGGAGGAGAGGAGCAGGATGCGGGCCGGGCGATGGTGCGCCCCGCCGCGCACGAGGCACCGGGTGCGCCAGAGCGCCTTGTGACGGAAGTGCCCCGAGGGGGCGTTGGCGTCGGGTGCGCCGTCGCTCGGCGGGCGCCTCTCGGGAGAGCATGAACTCGCCGCCCAGCCAGGCCACCAGCGCGCCCATGGCGAGCGCGAGCAGGTCGACCGCGAGAAGGGAAGCCGAGGGCGTCGCGATGCCCACGCTGGCGCGCATGAACGCGAGCAGCACCAGCAGCACGAGGGGCGCGTGGGCCAGCTTGGCGTAGTCAGAGCGGTCGGGCTGGTGGTGGGTGTTCACGGGACCTTCGGTGCTCCTTCGCGGTGCGCTCGTGGGAGGGGGGTGGGCCTCGGTGGCACTCATCGCAGTGCATCCCTCGCGCCGCCAGAAAGCGTCGAAGAGCGCAGGGCAGACCCCTGGGGCGCCTCGCCACAGGCGTGGCGTAGATGTGTAGGACGGGGGGAGGAAGGCGTGCGCGCCCGGTGCTAGAGACCCTCCATTCCCCTCCGATGAAGACCGCGCTCTCTCTCTCAGGCCTCGCGCTCGTCTACGGCTGCGCCTCGGCTCCGGCGCCGGTCCCGAGGCCGCAGCCGGTGTCTGCCCCGCCGGTTCGGGTCGTCGAGGCGGCGCCCGAGCCTGCGGCGACGGCGTTCACGGCCTCGGCGGAGGACACCGCCGCGTGGGTCCACGCGCGCACGCTGCTCGACTTCAACGCCCGCGCCCACTTCGGCGGCGGCCGCCTCGCCAGCGGGTTCTCGCCCGACCCCTGGACCTTCCCGCTCACCGCGGGGGGCGGTCGCAACCCGATCAACGTCGCCGACCTGGGCATCCGCGACGGCGTGAGCGGCGAGCGCTGCGGCCGGGCCTTCGTCACCCGCCGACCGGACTTCCACTTCGACCTCGCCGAGGGCGCGGCGCTCCCGCTGCTGCGCTTCTATGTGCTCACGGAGAACAGCTCCGACGCCACGCTGATGATCAACGAGCCGGGCGGGCGGTGGCGCTGCAACGACGACCACCACCGCGAGGCCTGGGGCAACCGCCTCACGCCGGCCATCGACTTCACCAACCCGCTGCCGGGGCGGTACGACATCTGGGTGGGCACCTTCGAGGCCTCGATGCGCAACGCGGCGACGCTGCACATCACCGGGCACGAGGCCAACCACCCCTGAGCGGCCGCGCCCCGGCACGGCTACTCAGGGGTTGTTGCGCGCGCACATCGTGGCCGGGCCGTAGAGCGTCATGCAGTCCTGGTAGGGGTAGGCCATCGGAGCGCAGGTGATGCGCGCGATGGGGGTGCTCTCCACGCAGGCGAAGAGCGCGTTGAGCTGGCTCGTGCAGGCCGACGGGAAGCGGCCCAGGTCGCTGGCGCACATGTTGGTGCAGCCGCTCTGGGCGGTGGCGCAGCCGGGTACCGTCCCGAGCCGGCGGCAGAGTCGGGCGCAGGAGAAGCCCTCCGGGGCGCCGAGGTCCGCGGGCGCGATCGGGACGTCGCCCGCCGAGGGAGCGTCGTCGCCGAGGGCTGGGAGCTCCGGGGTCGCCCCAGAGTCGGCCGGGATGGACCCACGGTTGTACGAGCTGCACGCCCCCGCGCCGAGGGCGGCGAGCAGCGCGAGCCGGATGCTCCAGGTCGTCACGTCAGAACCTCCCGCCGCATACGAGTCCGTGATGGCCTGGGCTCGGCGCGCAGCCCAGCGCGTGGAGGGGCGCCCAGCGCGTGGAGACATACCAGGCCACCGCCCCTGCGGCCGTGAGCGCCGCGCCCGCGACGAAGCCGGTGATCGAGACCGCGGTCGCCGTCTCCGCCCGGTTGTACTGCGCGGAGCAGTCGCGGCCGCTGGAGGTGAGCACCAGCGGCCCCTCGGAGACCAGCTCGCAGCCGTTGTCGTTGAAGGTGCCGACCGCGCTCTCGCGGAGACCGAGCGCGATCGCTCCGGTGAGGATGCCGGCGCCGCCAAGGACGAAGCCCGTGGTCGCGAGGGTCTCCCAGGTCGCCCTCCGCTCGGCCCGCGCGCTGCGCGCCTGAGGGTCGATCACCGGCGCGGGTGGCTCCGCCGGGCCAGGCTCGATCAGGGGCGCGATCGGCGGCGAAGGCGGGGGTGACTCCGGGGCCTCGGGGGAGAGCTCGACGTCGACGGCGGTCACCTCCATCCCAGGGCGCACGGTGACGGTGCGACGCGCGGTGACGTAGCCGGGGGAGCGCAGCTCGAGGTCGATGGTTCCGGCGGGGACGCGGACGTGCAGCGGGCGCCCCGTGGTCGTGGTGGCCACGCGCTGCCCGGCGATGGAGAGCTCCGTCCCGGGGACGTTGGCGCTCACCGTGAGGCTGCCCAGGTGAGACCTCACGGTCGACAGCGCCGCGTCGAGGCTGGCGCGGTTCTGCGCCACCCAGGCGTCGCTCGAGGCGAGCGCCCGCTGGAGGTGCTCCTCGGCCTCGGCCCAGCGGGAGAGGGCGCCCTCCGCGAGGGCCATGCGAGCGAGCGCCCTCACCTCGCCGGTGCGCTCATAGAGCCCTCGGAACACCTCCAGCGCCTCGGCGTCCCGGTGCTCGTTGCGAAGCGCGATGCCCCGCTGGTGCTCGGCCTCGGGGTCGATCGTCTGCGCCTGCGCCGCGCCGGCGAGGCCGAGGGTGATCAGGCCCGCGAGGAGCGCGCTTCTAGACATTGGGGATGCCTCTCGCCGGGGGCGCCGCGCTGGGGAAGGGATCGCCGGCGGGGTGCAGCGTTCGGCGGCGGGGTCGGACGTGGGGGTGGGGCGGGGCTCCTGCGTCGGGCAGCACCGCGGGCGCGGGGACGACCGCGGGCGGAGACGGAGCGATCGGGTGCTGCTCGGCGGGTGGAGGCGCGGGCTCGGGCGGGGGCGCGGGCGCGGGGTCGGGCGCGGTGATGGCGGTGACCGGGGGCGCCTCGGGCTGCGGGGAGGGAGTCGAGGGCGACCGGGCAGCGAGGAAGGCGATGGTCGCGAGCAGCGCCACCCCGGCGGCCAGCGCGGGCCAGAGCATCCGTCGGGCGGCGGTCGGGGGGGCCGGGGCGGCCTGGAGGTCGGAGTACCGCGGGGGCCTCGCGACGCCCCGCTTCGTCGAGACCGAGCGTGAGGGCAGGGCCTCCTCGGGATCGGGCTCGAGCCTCGGCACCGAGCGGGGATCGAAGAGCGGGGCGGAGGGGCTCTCGGCGCGCAGCGTGGGCGCGAGGTGGATGGGCCGGGAGACCTTCGGGGCGTGGGGGGCGAACTCCCCGCTCCAGGTGGCGCGCACCGGCTCCGAGGCGAAGGGCAGGAGGGCGGCGGCGAGGGCGCGCACCGAGCTGAAGCGCTGGGCGGGGTCGCGGGTGAGGGCGCGCATCACCACGGCGTCGAGCGCGGGAGGGATCGACGGGCGGCGCGACGAGGGCGGCGCGATGTCGGCCGCGGTGATCTCGAAGAGGATCTGCAGCACCGGGCCCTCCCTCCACGGGCGCGCGCCGGTGAGGCACTCGTAGAGGATCACCCCGAGGGCCCACTGGTCGCTGCGCACGTCGATGGCGCTCGCGTCCATCGCCTGCTCGGGCGAGGTGTAGTGGGGCGTGCCGAGGAAGGTGCGGGTCTCGGTGCGGGCGACGTTGGCGTCCCGGTCGAGCACCTTCACGATGCCGAAATCGAGGAGCTTGGGCACCACGGCGCCGGGCCTCGGCGTGGCGAGGAAGATGTTGGCGGGCTTGAGGTCTCGGTGGACGATGCCCGCGTCGTGCACCGCCGCCACGGCCGAGAGCACCGGCAGCAGCGTGTCGACGGTGTCGACCGGGGAGAGCACCCGCTGGCGCTCGAGGCACGCGTCGAGGGCCTCGCCGTGGAGGCGCTCCATCGCGATGAAGGGGACTCCGTCCTCGCTGCCGATGTCGAAGACCGTGCAGATGTGCGGGTGCGTGATGCTCGCGGCGATCTGCGCCTCCCTCACGAAGCGGCCGACGAGCCGGTGGTCGGCGCGGGCGACCTCGTGCAGCACCTTGAGCGCGACCGGTCGCTGCAGCGGCTCGAGCTGCACGGCGTCGTAGACGGCCCCGAAGGCCCCGCGGCCCAGGAGCCGGCGCACCTGGTAGCGGCCGAAGCGCGTGCCCGCGGGGAGCACGTCGTCGGCCTCGCTGCCGTCGGACTCCATGGTCTCCGCGGCGTTGTCTGGTGAAAGACGATCCATCGATTAGCCCGGAGGTCCCGTCGTCGACCATAACACGACCCTCGCGGGGCGCTGCCGAGCCTGGTCCATGGGCCATGACCGCCGCCGTGGCGGCACTGAGGGCGCATTCGGTCGCGGCGCGAGGGCCTCGATTCCGCTACCCTCCGGCCCGTGATCAACTGGCTCGCCCGCTCGGCGATGGTGACGTTCTACCCCCGCTCCGAACAGTTTCCCGGCATCGACGAGATGCCCCTCGACGAGTACCTCGCGCGCTTCAAACGCGAGTCGGCCCCGCTCATGTGGGCGGGCTTCGTCCTCGGGACGCTGTTCTTCCACCTCACGCCGCTCTTCACGGTGTTCATCCCGCTGCCGGCCTTCGCGCTGTCGGCCGCGACGAGGGAGCGGCACGCCCAGCGGCTCTCGTCGCACCGGATCTACTACGTGCGTCAGCCGGTCTTCCTGCTGAAGATGATCGCGGGGCTGCTCTGGGGCGCCGACCCGGCGGTGCGCTCCCGGCTGGGACTGGCCCCCTACCCCGCCGACCCGGGCACCTGGAGGCGCTCATGACCCACTTCGCCTTCCAGGAGGAAGACCTCTCGCTGGAGGTCGACTACGTGGTCGTGGGCTCGGGCGCGGGCGGGGCGACGGCGGCCAACGAGCTGGCCCGCGGCGGGGCGACGGTGGCGCTGATCGAGGCCGGTCCGTGGCGAGACCCGGAGGACTATCCCTCGTCGACCTACGGCGCCATGCGCGACGTCTTCGACGACTGGGGCGTCGGCATCGCGCGCGGCCGAGCCCTCTGGCCCATCGTGCAGGCCTCCTGCGTGGGCGGCACCACGGTGATCAACTGCGCGATCTGCGTCCGCACCCCGGAGGACGTCATGCTCCACTGGGAGCGGGACCTCGGCGTCGGCAACAAGGCCTGGCGCGACGCCATCTGGAAGCACCAGGACAAGCTGGAGGTCGAGCTCTGCGCGGAGGTGGTCCCTCCCGCGGCGGCCGGGCGATCGAGCCTGCTCGCGGCCAAGGGGGCAGAGGCGGTGCGCTACGACGGCCACCCGATGACCCGCTACGTGAAGGGCTGCGTGGGCTCGGGCCAGTGCCTCCAGGGCTGCAAGCAGCTCAAGAAGCAGAGCCTCAACCTGCAGTTCGTCCCCGAGGTGATGGCCCTCGGAGGCACCGTGCTCTCGTGCGCCCCGGCCGAGCGGGTGCTGCTGGAGGGGCGCCGCGCGGTGGGCGTCTCCGGGCGCTTCCGTGAGCCGGTCACGCGTCGCAAGGGAGGGCGCTACACGGTGAGGGCGCGCAAGGCCGTGGTCGTGGCGGCGAGCGTCACCCGCACGGCGCCGCTGCTCATGGCGAGCGGGGTGAAGCACCCGCTGCTGGGACGGGGGTTTCGTGCGCACCCGGGCACCGGCGTGTTCGGCGTCTACGACCACGACGTCGACATGAACGTCGGCGCCACGCAGGGCTGGGCCTCGGTGCAGTACCGCATCGAGCCCGGGATGAAGGTCGAGACCCTCTCGATCCCGCCGGAGATGGTCGCCTCGCGCCTCGCCGGGGCGGGCAAGGAGCTCGTCGCCCGCATGGGCGACTACCGCCGCATGGCGATGTGGGTGGTGGCCGTGCGCGCCGAGGCCGTGGGGCGCATCAAGCGCGGGCTCCTCGGGGAGGTGAGCGTGGACTACAGCTTCGCTCGGCCCGACATGGAGCGACTGCGCAAGGGCCTCGCGCTGCTGGCCCGCACCCACTTCGCCGCGGGCGCGGTCAAGGTGCTCCCTGGCATCTACGGCCTGCCCTACGAGATCGGCCCCGACCAGGTCGACCTCATCGAGAACGGCCCGCTCGACCCGAGGTCGTACATCCTCATCTCGTCCCACCTCTTCGGCGGCGCCACCATGGACAAGGACCCCACCCGCGGCGTGTGCGACGAGTACGGCCGCGTGCACGGCTACGAGGGCCTGGTGGTGGCCGACGCCTCGGTCATCCCGACGACGCTGGGGGTCAACCCCCAGCACACCATCATGGCCCTCGCCCGCTCCTTCGCCGACCGCCTGCTCGACGCCTGATCTACGGGACGCAGGTGAGCGTCGCGAGGTCGCAGCGCAGGCCCGCGTCGCACTCCGCCGCGCCGCCAGCGCCCCGGCGGCACCGGGCGCCCATCGCGCCGGCCGCGCCCTCGGCCTGGCAGCCGGCCTCGCAGCGCGCGCCGGGCGGGCAGCGCAGCCGGTCGCCGCAGACGCCCGCGGCGGCGCTCGGGGCCGCGAGGCACACGCCGCCGACGCATCGGTGGCCCGCGTCGCAGGGGCCCGGAGCCCCGGAGCGGCACGGCCCACCGTCGCGCCCGATGGGGTGGCAGGCGTAGGCGCCCGCGGCGGTCGGGACGCAGCGGGAGCCGTCGTCGCAGATCACGTTGCTGTACACGTCGCGCTGCGGGCACTGACCGATCACCAGGCAGACGTGCTCGCGGCAGGCGGTGCCTCGCGGGCAGTCCTGGTCGTCGACGCAGCCGAGGGAGGGCGCGGCGACCTCGCAGCGGCGGGTGTCCGACGGGCAGACGAGGCCCGCCGCGCAGTCCTGGCCGGTGCACATACCGCCGAGGGCTACCGCCGGGGCGCAGGCCCGGTTGACGCAGCGCTGACCCTCCGGGCAGCGGTCGCCGCGGGTGGTGCAGCGGCCCATCGGGGGTTCGGCGCAGCGGCCGTCGACGCACGCGAGCCCGGCGTTGCAGACCCGGTCGTCGTCGCAGGTCTCGGCGGCCGCGCGGGTGCGGCGGCAGAACTGCTCGACGCAGCGCAGCCCCGCCATGCAGGGCAGCGGCTGCCCGACGGACGATCCGCAGCGGGTGCCCTCGGAGCCCGGGGCGGTGCAGACCGAGCGGCCCGAGGCGTCGGGCGCGCAGACGCCTCCGCTGGCGCAGTACGAGGTGGCGTCGCAGGGCGCCCCCGCGGCGGTCTCCTGCACGCAGATGGCGCGGCCGTCGACCGTGCGGCAGGTGAGGGACGCGTCGCAGGCGTTGCCCTCGCGGCATCCGCCGTTGACGGTGCCGAGCGCGACGCAGCGGCTCTCGGAGACGGGGGTGCGCACGTGGCAGCTCGACCCGGCCGCGCAGCCGCGGTTCTGGCACGACTCGCCGATGGCCGCGGGGGCGTCGCAGGAGAAGCCGATGGCGCCGCAGACGAGCCCGGTGTCGCAGTCGCGCAAGGGGCCGCGGCAGAGCCCCCCCTGGGCGCCGCGGGCCACGCAGGTCGGGGCCGCGGAGCCGACGGCGGTGCAGTCCGAGCGCGCCGGGCAGAGCTGCTCCCGGTCGGTGGTCGAGGGGGCGCAGGCCTGGCCGTAGGCGCTCTGCTCGACCATGCGCACCGCCACGCGGAGCGCGGGCACCGCGGTGGTGCGGACGCCGGCGCCGGCGTAGTTGAAGCTCCAGGCGAGGGCGATGTACTGCGTGCCCGCCTCGACGTGGAACTCGAACTCCGAGCGCGTGTGCTCGGGGTCGGTCTCGAAGGTGGCGACGGAGCACTCCCGGGCGGGAGCGTCCCAGGCGCAGCGCTCGACCCGGCGGGCCGAGAGGTAGGCGCTGGCGATCATCTCCTGGCTCCAGTCGGAGCGGTCGCGCTCGACGCGCACGCGGAGGATGCCCGCGCGAGGCGCCGTCCACTGCACCAGCGCGGCGTTGTAGACCGCCCCGCCGCAGGTCGGGATCGGGCTCAGCTGCTGCGCCTCCGAGGCGCGTGAGAACTCCACCCACCCGGCCGTCCCCTGCGGGGTGGTGACGCCGTCGCGGTCGAGGTCGAGCCTGGGTTCGAGCGAGCAGCTCCCCGAGGGGGCGTCCGTCGCCGGGGCGTCGGCGGCCGCGTCGCTAGGGGGCCCGGCGTCGGGGCCGGGGGTAGCGGGTGTCTCCGTGCACGCGGCCCCGAGAGAGAGCACCACGCATCCGAGACCCCAAGCCCGTCGCCAATTCATGCGAGCGATCGTGCCGTCGTTCGCGCACCGTGGCAATCGACACCTTCGCGGCGACGGAGATGACCCGCGCCCTCAGGGGCAAAGCTCCGCACTTCCGGCGCCCGTCCCTGGTGGGCTAGTGTCGCTCCCCAGGAACGGCCATGCGATCACTCCTCCTCACTGTCATCCTTGGCTGGTTCTTCGCGCTCTCGGGCTGCGCTCGCGACCGGCCGCCCGCGCTGGGCAGCTTCGAGCTCGACGGCTACGTGCCCCTCGACGCCGCCGACGACCTCGCGAGGCAGACCTTCGACATCGTCCCGGTCGACATCCCGGTGCGCGACATCCCCCCGGCCGATGTGCCCATCGCGGTCGGGATGGGATGCAACTCCGACGCGGAGTGCGCCTTCGGGGCGCGCTGCCTCCAGGGGCGCTGCGCGCTCGACACCTGTCGCACCACCGACAACCCCTGCGGCCCCGGCTCGCGCTGCGACATGCGCTGCGTCCCGACCCGCGACCTCTGCGACGGCGTCCCCTGCGGCAGGCAGGAGACCTGCTTCCTCGGCCGCTGCACCCCGGGCTGCTTCCCGGCGCCGTGCTCCGGCATCTCCTGCCCGGCGGGCCAGTTCTGTGACGACACCACCGGCGGCTGCGCGCCCATCGTCCCGTGCACCGGCGCCTGCCAGCCCGACTACGCCTGCCATGTGCAGTGCCTGCCTCGCTCCAACTGCGACGGGGTGCGCTGCGAGCCGACGGAGGTCTGCGCCGATGGCCGCTGCGTCCCCAACCCCTGCGCGGGCGTCAGCTGCTCTCCCGGATCGCTCTGCGTCGCGGGCCGCTGCGTCGACACCTGCGCCTGCGACCCGCCCTGCAACCGCTCCTCGCGCGACCGCTGCGTGGTGGGCCAGTGCCAGTGCGCCCGAAGCTGCGTGGCGGGCGGCGCGTGCGGCGCGGACGACGGCTGCGGCGGTCGCTGCGTCGGCGCGTGCTCCAACCCCTTCTCCGTCTGCGACGCGCTGACCGCCACCTGCAACTGCACGCCGCGGTGCACCGCCGACACGCCCTGCGGCGCCTCCGACGGCTGCGGCGGAACCTGCGACCTGGGAGGCTGCCCGCCCGGCTTCAGCTGCAACGCGACGACCCGCACCTGCGTGTGCATGCCGCACTGCCCGCCGGTCGAGGAGTTCGCCATGGTCGAGTGCGGGCGGAGCGTGGAGAACCTCTGCACGGGCGGTCCGTCGTGCGGCACCGGCACCCGCTGCGCGATGATGGGGCAGCACTGCAACGACATGGGTCGCTGCGTGGCCGACGAGGAGCCGCCGGACGGCGGCATGGAAGACGGCGGCGGGATGGACGACGGCGGCGACGGCGGCGGCGGCTGCCCCGGCGGCCGCACCGACTGCGGCGGGAGCTGCTTCGACCTGCAGACCAACAGCAACCACTGCGGCGGTTGCGACACCCGCTGCCCCGCGGGCACCACCTGCGAGGCGGGCGTCTGCACCTGCCCCGGGACGGGCACGCTCTGCGGCGACCGCTGCGTCAACACCCAGAGCGACAACGGCAACTGCGGCGCCTGCGGCAACGCGTGCCCGGCGCTCTCCTCCTGCACCGGGGGGGCGTGCTCGTGCGTGCCTCACTGCGACACCGATCCGAGCCTCGTCGAGTGCGGGATGGATGTTCCCAACGCGTGCCCGGGCGGCCCCGCCTGCGGCCGGGGTACGCGGTGCGCATCAGGCTCGCTCTGCGACCCGACCACGCGGCGGTGCGTGTGCATCCCGCTCTGCCCGCCGGGCGTCCGCTGCGGGGTCACCGACGGCTGCGGCGGAACCTGCATCGGCAGCTGCAACGCCGGCGAGGCCTGCGCGCGCGACCCGATGGACGAGACCCGCTACTTCTGCTCGAGCGCGGGCTGCGTGGGCGGCTGCGCCTGCAACGAGGTCTGCTCGATGAACCGCTGCGTCGCCGTCAGCTGCGCCAACGGAACGAGCCCGTGCCCCTGCCAGTGCTGCCCGGTCGGTCAGCGGTGCGTGGGCGGCTCGGCGTGCATGCCGATTCCGCCGTAGGGCTTCGAAGGGGGGGGAGGAGCGCAGAGGGCTGGAGCGAAGACCCGGGGGGGTCTTCAGCGGGGGTTGGGGACGGGCTGCGCGGTGATCTGCGAGGGGTCGATGGGGCGGCGGTAGATGGGCGGGAGGGGGGTGCCGCTGGTGGTCACGCCGACGCCGACGGCCGGCGATGCGTTGACGCGGGGGTTGGAGGGCGCGAGGCCCGGAGCCACGAAGGAACCGCCGGGGTTGGCGGTGACCTGTCCCCCCACCGGGACGACGGCGGTGGTGCCGCCGGGCGCGCGATAGGCGGGGTTCACCTGGCTGCCCGGAGGAGGGGCCGCCATGCCGGGCTGCACCCCGACGACCACAGTGCCAGGACGAGCCGCGACGCCTGCGGCGGGAGCCACGTTCATTCCGACGGCGTTGGGGCCGACCACGACGCCCGTCGGGCCCTGGCCGGGCCGCGCGACGCCGACGCCCATCGTGGGACCGACGGCCACGCCCGAAGGCTGCGCGACGCCTACGGCGTAGCCGGGCTGGGCGGGCTGACCGGGCTGGGCGACCCCGACTCCGACGGCGTAGCCGGGCTGACCGGGCTGGGCGACCCCGACGCCGACACCATAGCCGGGCTGCGCGGGCTGGGCGACTCCGACGCCGACGCCGTAGCCGGGCTGCGCGGGCTGGGCGACTCCGACGCCGTAGCCGGGCTGGTTCGGGTGGTGGCCGGGGTGGACGGGGTAGCCGGGTTGACCGGGCTGGGCGACTCCGACCGCCACACCGACGCCGTAGCCGGGCTGGGCAGGGTAGGCGGGCTGGGCCACGCCGACGCCGTAGCCGGGCTGAGCAGGGTAGGCGGGTTGAGCGACCCCGACCCCCACGCCGTAGCCGGGCTGGGAGGGATAGGCGGCCTGGGCGGGCTGGGCGACCACGGTCGCCTGCGCGGGCTGCGTGTAGACGGTGGACTGTGCCGGGACCGTGCGGATGGTGCATCCGACCGGCACCGCGAAGGACAACACGAGCAAGACCCTGGGAACGGTTCGCATGAATGGACTCCCGGTGCGGTGAAGGGATGGGCAGCATAGCCGACGAGGCCAGGCGGGGTGGATGTTCAATGGAATCGTCGGGTGGGGCGGGCTCTCTACTCGGCGAGGTGGCAGGCCACCTGGTGGCCTTCGCGGAGCGTTCGCAGCGCGGGCGACTCGACCTCGCAGAGGCCCTTCTTCGCGATGGGGCAGCGCGGGTGGAAGGTGCACCCCGACGGGGGATTGATGGGGGAGGGCACGTCGCCGGTGAGCACCAGCCGCCGCCGCTGGCGCGTCGGGTCGGGCACCGGAACCGCGCTCAGCAGCGCGCGGGTGTACGGGTGCAGCGGCTCGCTGTAGAGGCCCGCGGCGGGGGCCTCCTCGACGACGCGGCCCAGGTACATCACCGCGACCCGGTGCGAGAGGTACTCCACGATCTTCAGGTCGTGGGCGACGAAGAGGTAGGTGAGCCCGAGCTCCTCCTGGAGGTCCTTGAGGAGGTTGACGATCTGCGCCTGGATCGACACGTCGAGCGCGGAGATGGGCTCGTCGGCGACGATGAAGCGGGGCTCCACCGCGAGCGCCCTCGCGATGCCCACGCGCTGCCGCTGCCCCCCGGAGAACTCGTGCGGGTAGCGCGCCCCCTGGTCGGGTCGCAGCCCGACGCGCTTGAGAAGCGCCTCGACGCGGCCCTCCCGCTCGCTGCCCCGCGCCCCGAGGTGGTGGATGTCGAGCGCCTCGCCCACGATCTCCCTCACCCGCATCCGGGGGTTGAGCGAGGCGTAGGGGTCCTGGAAGATCATCTGCATCCGGCGGCGCAGGGGGCGCAGCGCGGGCTGCGAGAGCCGGGTGATGTCCTGGCCCTCGAAGGCGATGGTCCCGGCGCTGGGGTCGATGAGCCGGAGCACGGTGCGCCCGAGGGTGCTCTTGCCGCAGCCCGACTCGCCGACGAGCCCGAGGGTCTCGCCCGAGCGCACCGAGAGCGACACCCCATCGACGGCCTTCACCACGCCCTTCGGGCCGAACATCCCGCGGCGCACCTCGAAGGTGGTGCACAGCCCTTTGGTCTCCAGCAGCACCTCGTCGCTCATCGCGCCTCCAGGTGGCAGCGCGCGAGGCGGCGGTCGTGGGCGTCGGCCCGCTCGCCCCGCACCTCGCCCGCGGCGGCCACGCGGTAGAGGGCGGGCTCCTCCTCGGCGCAGAGCGCGAAGGCCTTGTCGCAGCGGTCGCGGAAGCGGCACCCGGTCGGCAGGCTCCGCAGGTCGGGGACCATCCCGGGGATGGTCGGCAGCCGGCGCGCCCCGAGGTTGTCCCCGTAGCTCGGCACCGAGCGCAGCAGCCCCTGGGTGTACGGGTGCCTCGGGTCGGCGAAGAGCTCCGCGACCGGGGCGCGCTCCACCACCCGACCGGCGTACATCACCACCACGTCCTCGGCGAACTCCGCCACGAGGCCGAGGTCGTGGGTGATGAGCAGCACCGCCATGCCGAGCCGGGCGCGCAGGTCGCGCAGGAGCTCGATGATCTGCGCCTGGATGGTGACGTCGAGCGCGGTGGTGGGCTCGTCGGCGATGAGCAGCTTGGGCTCGCAGGCGAGGGCCATGGCGATCATCACCCGCTGTCGCATGCCGCCGGAGAGCTGGTGGGGGTAGGCCCCGGCGCGCTCGGCGGGGGAGGGAATACCCACCTGGGTAAGCAGCTCGACGGAGCGCTCCCACGCGGCGCGGCGCGGGAGCTGGCGGTGGAGGGTGAGCACCTCGGCGATCTGGTCGCCCACCGTGTAGACCGGGTTGAGGGAGCTCATGGGCTCCTGGAAGATCATCCCGATGTGGGCGCCGCGCACCTTGCGCATCTCGCGCTCGGAGAGGCTCAGGAGGTCGCGGCCCTCGAAGAGGATCTGCCCCGAGGCGATGCGCCCCGGCGACTGGATGAGCCGCAGGACGGAGAGCGAGGTGACGCTCTTGCCGCAGCCGGACTCGCCGACGAGGCCGAGGGCGCCGCCTGGGGGGAGGTCGAAGGAGACGTCGTCCACCGCGCGCAGCCGCCCCTCGTCGGTGGCGAACTCCGTGCAGAGGTGGCGGATGGAGAGCAGCGCTTCGGTCACGTAAGGGGCCTTCGAGGGGGGCGCCCGAACATAGAACAGTTGTTGCCCCGAACCACTGCGCGATTGCGATGCTGCGGGCGGGTACGGAACTCGGCTACCATCCGGCCGAAGGAGAGCTGTTGACCGAGGCGAGCGACACCACCGACGGCCGATCGTTGCAGCGCGTGGTCGTGGTGCTCTCGCCCGAGGACGGGGCGCTCATCGACGCGCTCCGGGCCGCGCGCTACCTGGTGGTCTCCTCCGCGGCCGACCGGCTGGACGAGGTCGCGCTCGCCGAGCGGGCCAGGCTGGTGGTGGTCGACGAGGGGCTCCCCGGGGCCCTCGAGGCGATCACCCGGCTGCGCCGTCGGGGGAAGGTTCCGGTGGTGCTCCTGGGCGTGGGCGCCGAGGTCGGGGCGAGGGCGCTCAAGTCCGGCGCGGACGTCATCCTGCCGCGGCCGGTGTCGCCCGAGTCGCTGGTCGAGCTGCTCGGCTCCATGGTGACCACCGCCTTCCCGAGCGCCCCGCCGCCCCGGCGCCGCTCGCCGCTCACCAACCCGCAGATCCGCCCGCTCGCCCCGGTGACCGTCGCGACGCTGGAGACGCCGCTGCCCCGGCGCCCGTCGCCCCCCACGCCGCTCCCCATGATGGCGCTGTCGAGCATGCCCGTGGTGACCATGAGCACCTCGTCGTCGCCGCCGGTGGGCGTGCCCGTCGACGGGGCGCTGTCGACGGTGCAGTCGTGGCTCGCGGAGGCCCCGACGAGCCCCGACAACAACGGCTCCTGGGCGCCTCCGGAGGTCACCCAGGAGGTGGAGGAGACCCTCCGCCGCGCGCTGCAGGTGGTGGGCGGCGACCCGTCCTCGCTCGAGCTCACCGCCGCGGGCGAAGACTCCCTCGACGAGCTCGTCCCCCCGGAGCTGCTGGAGCCCATCGAGGGCGCCCTCGACGAGGACGAAGACGACCGCCGGGAGGGCCTCTCGGTCTCCGCCAGCGCCATCGCCCCGCCGCGCGTCAGCAACGAGCGGCGAGCGCCGCGCGAGGGCGCCGACGCCGCGCTGCTGGTCCCGCTGCCGGTGGACGGCGACGCGAGGCTGGCCGGCAAGCTCGATCGCTTCGGCCTCGGGCCGCTGCTGAGCGCGGCGTGGAGGGTGCGGGCGTCCGGCGACATCGTGCTGCGCGAGGGGGCCCGCGAGTGGCAGCTCGCGGTGTCCAACGGTCACCTGCTCTCGCTCCGTAGCAGCCAGGCCGACGAGCAGGTGGGGCCGCTCTTCGCCCGCCTCGGCTTCGTCCCCCAGGAGGCGGCCCGCTTCGCGGAGGTTCCGCTCGACGTGGGCCCGCGCGGCGCGGCGCTGCTGGCGGCGCAGGGATACGTCGCCGCCGACGCGCTGGTGGCGATGCTCGGCCGGGCCGCCCAGGAGGTGGCCTTCGACCTGCTCTGCCTCGACCAGTTCACCTGGGAGATCCGCCCTCGCAGCTCGGCGCTGAGCATCCCCTTCCCGACCCGCGCCCTCGACGCGCTGCTGGTCAGCGCCGCGCGCGCCCGCATCGAGCCCGCGGTGGCCTACCAGCTCCTCGGCGGCGACGGCACCGAGCTCTCGCTGCGGGGCGACGGCGCGGCCCTCTCGACGCTGCCGCTGCAGCCCAACGAGCGCACCGCGGCGCTGGCCGCGAAGAAGACCGACCTCGCCACGCTGGTGCGTGCCCACGGCGACTCGGCGCTCCCGGCGATGGTGGCCCTGCACTGGCTGCAGCTCCTGCGGGTCGAGGGGCTGGCGCACGCCCTCGCCGACGCGCAGGTCCCGCCGGGGCCGGAGCGCACCCGGCTGCGCGCCCTGGTCGAGGCGGCCACGAGGCACGACCTGCTGGTGGTGCTGGGCGTGAGCGCCTGGGCCACGCGCCGGGCGGCGCAGTCGGCGCTGGAGGTGCGGCGCTCGGAGGTCGACACCATCCGGGCGCGCTTCATCGTGAGCGAGGCCCTGTCGCCGGTGTACGCGGCGCTCGACGAGGCGGCCAAGCTGCTCACCGTGGCCGGGGCGTGGGAGCGCTACGTGGCCGCGCTGCGGGTGGTCGACCGGTCGTGATGTTGTGGTCCCGCGGGGGCCCGTGTAGCTAGTTCCGCCCATGGGAACGGATCACGACGGCGCCTCCACCCCGGAGTCCGAAGCGGCCGAGGAGGCCGACTGGGCCCTCGCCACCGCCGCGACGCTTCAGGCGAAGGGCGACCTCGACGGGGCGCGCACCTGGCTGCGCCGAGCGGTCGAGCACCTGATGGACGCCGGGCTCGACGACCGCGCGCTCGTCATCGCCAAGCAGGCCGCCGCGCTCTCCGAGCCGCCTCCGCCGGTCCCGACGCCTCCGCCGGTCCCGACGCCTCCGCCGGATCCGGCCCCGGTGTTCCAGCCGCCGGCCCCGATGCCTTCGACGACCCCGACGATCCAGCCTCCACCGGCGCCCGCTGCGCCTCCTCCGGCGATCGCTCCCGCTGCGCCCACGCTGCAGGGCCCCGCGCTCACCCAGCCGGTGCTGCACCTCAACGTCGCGTACGACCCCGCGCGCTCCGTCGCCGCGGAGGCCGCCGCCGCCCTGCTGACCGCGCTGCCGCTCTTCGCCGAGCTCCCCCCCGAGCGGGTGCGCTCGCTCGCCCGGGAGAGCGTGATCGTCCCGCTGCGCATGGGTCACGACCTCCCGCTCCCGACTCAAGGCGAGGCCGCGCCGCTCTGGGTGATCATCGAGGGGCAGGTGCATCTTACCGTGGCGGGTATTCCCGTGGGCGGCACGCTGGGCCCCGGCGACTTCGTGGGCGAGCTGTCGGCCTACTACGAGAGCGCCTGCCTCTTTCGGGCCGAGGTGACGGTCGAGGGCCGCGCGCTCTGCGTGGCGCCGACGGTGCTGCAGTCCCTGGCGAGGCAGTACGAGGGCCTGCGCACCGCCCTGGAGGAGAGCGCCTGGGAGCGCGCGTTCGAGGCGCTGGGCCACGCCTCGGCGCTGCTCGCGGGCATCGAGCCTGCGCTGCGCGCGGGGCTCTACGCCCGCTTCGAGCCGGTGCAGTTCGCGGCGGGCGAGTCGCTGCTCACCGAGGGGGAGCCCGCGGCGTGGGTGTGGCTCATCGCCGCCGGGAGCGTGGAGCGCTACGGCGGGGCGCTCGGGGCGAAGGTGCAGCGAGCGGGCGCCGGGTCCGCGGTGGGCGTGGCGTCGGCGTGGGAGGCTAACCCCAGCGGGGTCAGCGTGAGGGCGCGGCGCACGACGCTGGCGGCGAGGGTGAGCGCGGCGACCTTCCGGGAGCTGGTCGCCGAGGCGCCGGGGCTGAAGGGGGCGAGGTCGCGCGCGGACGTCTGGTAGGCGCTCGAAAGCGACGCGGCGGCGTTGTGGAGCGCCGACCGGTCCGCGCATGCTCCCGGCCATGCTCGACCGCGTCGCCGACGACCTCTGGACCACCGCCCGCCCGCAGCGCTTCTGGGGCCTCGAGACCGGGACGCGCATGACCGTGGCGCGCCTCTCCGACGGGGCGCTCTTCGTCCACTGCCCGGTGGCGCTCGACGAGTCGACGCGGCGGGACATCGACGCGCTCGGGCCCGTTCGGGCCGTGGTCGCGTCGAGCCTGTTTCATCACCTCTACGTGGGCCAGTGGATGGCCGCGTTTCCGAAGGCGTCGTTCTGGGGCTGCCCCGGCCTCGCGAAGAAGCGCCCCGACCTGAAGTGGTCCGGGGTGCTCGGCGACACCCCCCACGACGAGTGGGCGGAGGACATCGACCAGGCCTCGTTCACCTCGCGCTTCGAGCACGAGGTGGTGTTCCATCATCGGAAGTCGAAGACGATGGTGTGCGCCGACGCGCTGCTCAACCTGTCGAAGCACCCGTCGCCGGTCACCCGCGCCGCGGCCTTGCTGATGGGCAACACCGGCCCGGGCAAGGGCTACCTGGAGCGCATCGCGGTGCGCGACTACGCCCTCGGTCGCAAGCAGGTCGACCGCATCCTGGAGTGGGACATCGACGGCGTCGTGCTCGCCCACGGGGGGCTCATCGAGCACGGCGGCCGCGAGGCGGTGCGCGACGCCTACCGCTGGCTCTGATCGCGCGGGGGCTCTCGCTCAGGCCTTCTTCAAGAACTCCGTCCGCAGCACGAGGCCCTTCACCTTCTCGTGGCGGCCCTCGATCTCGTCCTCGTTGTCGGTCAGGTGGATGCCCTTGATGAGCGTGCCCCGCTTCAGGGTCACGTTGGCGCCCTTCACCTTGAGGTCCTTGATGAGGGTGACGTTGTCACCTTCATGGAGGGGGGTGCCGTTGCTGTCCTTGACGTCGTCCATGGTGGCTTGACCTTCGTGAAGTTGAGGGGAGGGCGGTGGGGTCGCTCAGGCCCCTTGCATGGCCTTGAGCACGATCACGCAGAGCACCGCGAGCGCCGCCGCCACCAGCACGCCCAGCTGGAGCAGTCGCATCTGCGGGGCGACGCCGTCGGTGCGCCCGGCGGCCTCGGCGGCGCGCACCCGCGCCCCGAGAACGAAGTGCAGCGCGAGCATCACCAGCGCCAGCGTGAGCTTTCCGTGAAACCACCCGAAGCGGAAGTACGCGCCCTTCGCGACGGCGATCATCGCGAAGCCAGCGATCGTGGCGATGCCCATCCAGGGCGAGGCGACGGTGCGGTAGATGCGCCGGGCGAGCGCGGCGAACTTCGCCTGCACCGCGGGCTCCTCGCCCACGCCCGCGGTGATCACCCGGGTGATGCTCACGAGGCTGCCGATCCAGAGGAGGAGGGAGAGGACGTGCGTCGCCAGGAGGATCGTCAGCAGCATGAGTCGGGGGGATAGACGCTCGCGTCCGCGATGACAAGCGCCCAGCGGACTGTGTACGGTGCGCAGCCCATCGTGAACCGCCGCCGCTTCCTCGCCGCCATGTCCCTCGCCGCCGCCTCGGGCGGGTGCCGCTGGCGCCGCGGCAACGAGGTCACCCTCGGCGCGCTGGTCCCCCGCACCGGCGACCGCTCGGCGTGGGGGGCCGACCTGCTCCGCGGCTACGAGCTCGCGGTGGAGCAGCAGAACCTCCGCGGCGGGCTCAACGGCCGCCGGCTCCGGCTCGTCGCCCTCGACGACGAGAGCCGCGAGGAGCACGTCACCACGCTCACCACGCGCCTCATCGAGCGCGAAGGGGCGGTGGCGGTCTTCGGCGAGCTGTCGTCCGTGGCCAACGAGCGCGGCGCCGCGGCGGCCCAGCGCCGGGGGGCGGTCTTCGTCGCCACCGCGTCCACCGCGAGGGACGTCTCTCGCGCCGGGGACTTCGTCTTCCGCACGGTGCTCACCGACGCCGAGCAGGCGCAGGCCATGGCCCGCTACGCCCGCCAGTCGATGCAGCGCCGCAAGGGCGCCATCGTGTACCGCCGCAGCTCGCTGCTCCACGTGGGGATGGCCGACGCCTTCGCCTCGGGCTTCCGCGCCAATGGCGGCGAGATGGTGCTGCGCGAGTCCTACCAGGACGACGCCGACCTCGTGCGCCTGGTCGCCCGGGTGCGCTCGTCGGGCGCCGACATCGTGTACGCCCCCGCCTCCAGCGAGGACGCCGGCCGCATCGCCGTCGCCCTCAAGCAGGGCCGCGTTGGCGCGCAGATCATGGGCGCCGACGGGTGGGCCTCCCCCGAGGCGCGGCAGTTCGCGCGCGACGCGATGGTGGGCGCGCTCTTCCCCGAGCTCTTCAGCGCCGTGTCCCCGAGACCCGAGGTGGAGGCCTTCATCGCGGCCTTCGGGGCCCGCCACCGGGCGCACCCCGGGGCCTTCGCCGCCGTGGGCTACGACGCCGTGCGCTGGGTCATCGCGGGCGCGCTGAGGGTCCCGCAGCTCGACGCGCGCTCGCTGCGAGACGCCCTCCTCGGGTCACGCCTCGACGACGCGGTGGCCGGGCCCTTCAGCGTCGACGCGCGACGCTCGCTCACCCGCGCGATCTGCGTGCAGCGCTACGAGGCCCAGGGCGTCGCCCTCGCCGCCATGATGACGCCGTAGCGAGCGCCGCGAGCGCCGCGATCCAGGCCCCGCCGCCGCGACCGGAGCCCGCCACGCCGCAGCCGCAGCCCTCGTCGGCCTCGCGCAGCGGCTCGTCCCCGGCGTCCGCGCTCACGCCCGCGTCCACAGCCACCGCATCGACGCCGATGTCCCCGGGCCGGTCGGTCGCCATCACCGGGACGTCCAGCGCGCCCGTGTCCGGGGCGATGCCGTTGTCCGGGGCGATGCCGTTGTCGGGGCGCACCCCGTTGTCGATCGGGACGCCGTTGTCCCTGGGCGCCGGGACATCCATCGGTGCGACGCCCGCGTCCATCGGGGCGGCGGTGGGGCAGGTTCCGCGGTGCGATCCCGCGGGGCGGCTGATGCTGGCGGTGGGCCTGCCGCAGCTCGCGCAGATCTCTCCCCGCGCGGGGTACGCGAGCGCGACGCCGGCGTAGTGGGCGGCGGAGAGGGGGTAGTGCGCGTAGCCCCAGACGAGCTCTTGATAGGGGTAGTTGCCGCGCACCTGGGCGCTGGCGAGGCCGGGGGTGCGAAACTCCCTCCGGTCGGCCGCGAACATCGGGTTGTTGGGGTTGTTGCGGGTGGAGAAGCCATTGTAGCCCCAGGTGGCGAAGTACCAGTCCTCGACCACCTGCGGGTCGTTGTCCCCGACGCACGGCGAGGCGCGCCACTTGTCCGTGAGGATCGCCGCCCCGACGCTCACGTTGTACGCCGCCGAGGAGGCCACCCGGTTGGCGTCGTAGGCGCTGGTCTCCCCGCGGCGCATCCCGCTGGTGACCTGCGCGATGCCGTAGCCGCAGTCGAAGCTGATCACCGTCTCGTTGGTGGTGCAGAACTGCCGCCACGAGGACTCGGTCAGGTAGATCGCCTTCAACAGCACGCAGGGGAAGGTCACCGAGACGGTGTCTCGCCGCCCCGACCCGCTGCACCAGCCGCCGCCCGCGCCCACGGTGTTGCGGCCCGCGAAGTCCCAGCCGAGCGAGCCGTAGGCCACGGGGCCCGCGGCGATGCGGTCGAAGAGCGCGGACATCTCCGTCACCGAGGGGTTGGCTCCGCTCGCGGCCGCCACCCGGCACGAGCGGCAGGGCGGGCAGGCCGAGCCCCCGGAGCACTGCGCCGAGGCCTCCACGCCCGCCAGCGCGATCGCGACGCCCAGCAGCGCCGCCCTCACCGCGCACCTCCCGCGAAGCCCACGAACTCGATCACCTCGCCGGTCGACGCGATCGCGTGCGCGAGCCCTCCGCGGCGCGGAGCCACCACCACCGACTCGTCGCGGTCGGTGGAGTGTCTCAGGGCGATCCAGCGGCCGTCGTCGGACTCGGAGAGCAGGGCGTCGCTGCCGTCGCCGCGGGGCGCGAATGCTGCCGGGGTCGACTGCACCGAGGCGCCGCGGGGGAGCCACCCGAGGCCGTGGTCTCCGGGGAGCGAGAGGCCGATGGTGCCGTCGCGCAGCACCCGGGGCATCAGGTGGTCGCTCGACGAGCGCCATCGGGGGGTGATGGCTGCGGGCGAGGGGTCGTGGGCCCGCAGCGAGGCGACCTCGTAGACGGTGGGCGAGAGCGCCCGGGCGAAGACCACCTCGTCGCGCGCGGCGTCGTAGGAGAAGTCCCTGGCGAGGCTCAGGTCGGGGTGCACCAGGGCCACGTCGCCGGTGCGGGCGTCGAGGCGCAGCAGGCTCGAACCGGAGTCTTGCAGGAGGTAGACGAGCACCTCGTCGTCGCGCAGCGCGGTGGCGAGGTAGGCGAGCTGCCCGCGGCCCGACCACACCGGGCGGAGGGCTCCGGTGGTGGGGTCGACGGCGTCGAGGCGGAGCGCGTCGGTGCGCTCCACGAGGCGTCGATGGGTGAGCTCGGGCGCGGGGTCTTCGCCGTCGTGGCCGCGCTGGACAAGGACCGTTCCTCGGGCGGTGACCAGCGGGCGGGAGCTGTCGGCGAGCTCGCCGCAGAGGCGGGTGGTGGCGGCGGTCGCGGGGTCGATGCGGAAGAGGGCGCTGTGGTAGCTGCCGCCGCGAGGGGACTCGCTCTCGGCGGCGACGGCGAGGACCACGGGCTGCGCGGGGGAGGGACCTCGGAGGAGGGCCGCGTGGCGGGCGGAGGAGGGGAGGTGGGGGAAGCTCCCGAGGACGGTGGCGGACCCCTGGGCGCCGGGGCGCTCCATCACGACGGAGGTGCGGGCCGCGTCGGGGGCGCCGCGCAGCAGCACCACCGCGGGGGCCGAGGCGGCTGCGCGAGGCTGCGCGAGGGCGGGCGTCACGCACCCGGCGAGCGCGCCGAGCAGCAGGGCGGAGAGGGCGCGGGCGGGGTCTCGCATCGGGCGATCATACCCGCAGGAGGGCCCCCGGGCGGCGGTCAGCGCTCGATGCCGGCGGTGTCGAGGATGCGCCCGATGATCCCGAGCACGGCGTCGGGGAACATCGGCTGGGTCTCGACGCAGCGGGCGTTCTCGGTGGCCTGGTCGGGGGTTCGCGCGCCTGGGGTCACGACGCTGACCAGCGCGTTGGCGAGCACGTAGCGCAGCGAGGCCTCGCGCAGCGACCCGACGGGCGGCAGCACCAGGGCCTGTCGCAGGGTGTCTCGCTGCTTGATCCGGTGGTTGAGGTCGCGCGGGGTCCAGCGGTAGAGCCGGTGGTCGTCGTCGGAGAAGCGCCGCGCGCCCGACCAGCCATCCGCGAGCAGCCCGTAGGCCAGCGGAGAGCGCACCACGACGCCGGCCCCGGAGGAGCTGATCTCCGAGGACAGCCGGTGCAGCATCGACGGGACGAAGAGGTTGTAGGGCATCACCACCAGGTCGGGCTTTCGGATCAGCGCCGCGCGCCCGATGTCCTCCGAGCCGACGCTCATGCCGATGAGCCGCACCTTGCCCGCCGTCTTCAGGTCGCGCAGGGCGGTCCATGCCTCGCCTCGCGCCAGGGTCTTGAGCGAGGGGTTGTGCAGCACCACCGCGTCGAGGGCCTCGACGCCCATGCGCTTCAGCGCCCGCTCGCAGGCCTCGGTGAGGTACGCGGCGGAGAAGTCCTTGCGCGGCACCGGCTGCGTCGGGTCGCGGTTGACGCCGACGCGCACCGACGCGAAGACCTTGTCGGGGCCGACGTCGCGCTTGAGGTCGCCGATCCACTCGAGCATCTCGCCCTCGCGGTAGCAGTCGGCGGTCTCGATGAACGACCCCCCGGCGTCGATGGCGGCGCGCAGCGTGGCGCGCGAGGTGAGCTCCAGCGACGGGCCGTAGCCCTCGCCCGAGATGCCCCAGGTGCCGAGGCCGACCTCGCCGACAGAGATGCCGCTGCGGCCAAGGGTCCGGGTTCGCATCGTTCGCGAAGGGGTACCTCCCGCGGGCCCTCCGGGTCAACGCGCCGAAGGGGGACCCGCGATCAGCGAGCGCCGCGAGCCGCCCTCAGCCGATCCTTCACGGCGCGTCCGCGCGCCGACAGCATCGGCTTGAGCCACCGCCGCAGGCCCGGCAGCAGGTAGCCGAGCGTCGCCAGCCGTCCGCCCGCTTCGGGAAACTGTCTCTCCGCCCGCCCGTCTTCGGCGCAGTCGAGGATCATCCGCGCGACGTCGTCGGCCGTGCACATCGCCTGGCTGAAGACGATGTCCTCGACGCGGTCGATCTCCTCCATGATGAAGCCCGTGTCGACGGGGCCCGGGCTCACGAGCGACACGCGCACGCCGCGGTCGGCGACCTCCTGCGCCACGGCCAGGCTGAACGCGCGCAGCCCGAACTTCGTCGCCGAGTACGTCGCCGCGCCGTCGAGCGGGACCTTCCCCGCCAGGCTCGCCACGTTCACCACGAAGCCCCGCCGCGCGAGCAGGTGCGGCAGCGCGAGGCGGGTGAGCACCACCGGCGCGCGGAGGTTCACGTCGACCATGTCGCCGAGCGCCTGGGCCTCGTTCTTCTCCAGCGGCCCCCGGTGGTGCAGCCCCGCGTTGTTCACCACGCCGTCGAGCGCGCCGAAGCGTTCGATGCACTCGTCGACCATGCGACGGAGCGCCCCCGTGTCGGCCACGTCGGCGGCGATGCAGTGAGCGCGCGAGAGGCCCTCCGCCGCCGCTCGGAGCGGCTCGATGCGGCGGGCCACCATCACCACGTTGGCGCCCTCGGCGTGGAAGGCCTGCGCCGCCGCGCGCCCCACGCCGAGCGAGGCGCCGGTGATCAGGACGGTCTGTGAGGTGAATCGCGAGGTCATGGCAGCGCCGGGTGGGCCCGCACCGCGCGGTCCCAGCCGCCTGAGTACACGATCGCCGCCCTCGATGCGTGCTGCGGTCTGGAGCGCAGGGGCCGGAATGAGGGCCATCGACCCGATCACCGGACCGGTGAACGCGATCACCGGACCGGTGATCGGCGCGGCGGTGGCGCGAGCGTCGCCCAGAGCGCCAGCGGCATGCGGACGGCCACCTCGGCGCCGTGTGACTTGCGGGTCGCCTTGAGCTCGACCGAGACGGCGGTCGCGAGGTCCTTTCGCTGCCAGCGCTTCGTGACCTTCGCGAAGAGCGTGCGCTCCGAGGCGGAGGCGGTGAAGCCTCGCGCGGGCTGCTGCGCGGTCGCGCCCGCGAGGCGAAACTCCTTGGCGGCGGCCCACACCGACTCGGTGCTGGCGTCGGCGACGACGAGCCTTCGCCCCGAGGGCAGGCGCAGCGTCGCGGTGAGGATCTCGTCGACCGAGTCGTCCGCGGGCGTCGCGTCGACGAGGGCGATCATCGCGCTGGCGCGGTCGCGACCGAGGAGCTGCACGGTGGCGCGGGTCAATCGCGTCACGAGGGTGACGAGCTGCGCGGCCTTGGTGACGGACATGTCGAGGTCCTTCGCGCAGACCTCCGCGAAGTCGGCGCGGCCGAGGGCCTGGGCGACGCCCTTCTTCTTCAGCGCCTTCACCGCCAGGCCCATGGAGTAGTAGTCGCCGTCGATCGACGACCGGCACGCCTTCACCTCCGCGATGGCGGCGCGGCCCTCGGCCGCGAGGCGCGCGAGGTGGGCCGCGCTGGAGGCGTCGGCGTTCTTCCGGAGGGCGGCTGGGAGGGGAGGGATGGCGGGAGTGCGGCGGCTCATCGCGCGAGGGTACCGCGGCGCCGCGAGAGAGCTGATGGTTGACCTCAAATTGGGGAGCGACCGCGGCGCCAGCTCAATGCCCCTCACCGTCGCGATGCGACGGGGCTACCGCGGCGCCGACGCGGGACGACCTGCGTGCAGTCATCGAGCGGGTGATCGAGCGCTTGCAGATCATCGAGCGCAGGCGCGTGCAGCGGGCGGCGAGCGAGAGCTGCGAGGTGAATGACGACGGCATGGAAGGTCTGCGTCGCGCGGCGGGTGGGCGTGGCAGCTTCGCTCGCGTCGATGACAAGAGAGAGCGCGGCGACGCGGCGGATGATTCGGACGAGCGAGCGTTCGCGCCGCTTCGGATGCGCTCACATGGGCTCGTCGCGGAGGTCGAGGGGTTCAACCTGCACGCGGGCGTGTGCGTGGTGGGCGAGGATCGCGAGGCGCTGGAGCGGCTGTGTCGGTACATGGCGCGGCCCGCGGTGGCGAGCGGCCGGGTGAGCGTGCTGCCCGATGGCAACGTGGCGTACCGGGTGAAGTCACCGCGCAGCGCGGGGGCGACGCACCGGGTGATGACGCCGATGGAATTCATGGCTCGGTTGAGCGCGCTGGTGCCTCCTCCCAGGACCCCGTTGGTTCGTTACCACGGGGTGCTCGCACCGAACTCGCCATGGAGAGTCGCCGTGGTTCCGCTCCCGCCGCTCGCAGGGAAGTGCGGCGACGGAGCCAGGAAGACGGCCACCGAACCAGGGGAAGGCGGCGGGGCGCGGGAGGCACCGACGAAGCGGTCGCGCATCGACTGGGCGCGGCTGCTCTGGCGGGTGTGGGGCGTCGACGCGCTGAAGTGTCCTGCGTGCGATGGGCGGATGAAGATGATCGCGGCGGTCACGAGCGCGTGGGCATCGTGCGCATCCTGGAGCACCTGGGCGCCTCGACCGAAATCCCACGAATGAGGCGAGCGCGCGACGGGCCTTGATCGGCGGCGGTGGGAAGTGATGGAGGGGCGTCGGCTCGACACCGCCAGCGAGAGGTTGGACGGTCAGGGCCGTGGTGCGTCGGACGACAAGGAGAGCGGCGTGGTTGGGGCGTTGGATTCGGTCATGGTGGCGTCCCGAGAGCTCCGGCCAAGGCTTGCGGGAGCGCGTACTTCGTACACTGGGCGTTTCGTCACTTGGAGCTGATCCATGCCAGCAAGGTTGCCGCGTTGCTCTCCCTATCGGCTGGACCCATAGGAGTGTGTCTGGAGTACAGCATTGGTCTGATTTTTGAAGAACTCTTGATAAATTTCGTGAGATGCTGGCAGTTCGTGGGCTCTCGACTACGATGAGCCTTTTGTGCATTTCACTTCGCAATCGCCTAGGGGCTGACAATCGCGGCGTCCTTCCGCGTAGCAATACATGAGTCCAACTGCAGTGATCCTCCTTGTCGATCGGCGAATGACTGTTACCACTCGCTGGATTTTACGGCTTGCGGCACTGAGGTTGAGATTGATGGTCCGATCGTGGATATTAATCTTTAGCATGCTGGGGTGCTCTCAAACGATCGAGAGTATGGAAGGCGGCTCAAGCAGCGGTCGACTTGACGTCGCTTCTGAACTTGACGCAACGGCAAGCACTAGTGATTCGGATGGTACTCCAAGCGCCTCGCTTCCACGTGTAGCTATTGGGGTTCAGCATACTTGCGCTCTACGGCAGGATGGAAACGTCCGCTGCTGGGGGGCAAACCAGAACGCAATGCTCGGTGATGGGAGTGAATTGCCACGTTCGGGGTCCGTGACAGTGTTGGGTGTGACCGCCGCTGAAGGTCTCTCATCTGCTGCGTCCCACACATGTGCGTGGCGACGGGAAGGAACTGTCTGGTGCTGGGGGGCTAACGCTCAGGGTCAACTGGGAGATGGTACGACGGATGATCGTAACGAAGTGGTGGTTGTGCAGGGATTGCCAGATGTTTTGGGAGTCGAAGTAGCTCAGACAACATCCTGCGCGTGGCTGCGTGGGGGTGGTGCTCGCTGCTGGGGTACGAATAGCTTCGGTGAACTTGGCGATGGTACGACCCACAACTGGGCGATACCGACTATGGTCGCGGAGCTGAGTGAGGTTTCGGGCTTGACCGCTGGCGGCGGGTTTGGGTGTGCTTGGCTGCGAGACGGCACTGCATACTGTTGGGGACTCAACGAGTCTGGACGTCTTGGTGACGGAACGAATGCCTTTATGCGTTCGAGACCTGTCAGAGTACCAGGCCTACAAGGTGTAGCGGGCCTCTCCGCTGGTGGGGCTTTCGGCTGTGGATGGCTGCATGACGGCACCGCATGGTGTTGGGGTTGGAATGAGTGGGGTCAGCTCGGTGACGGTTCGACGATCAGTCGATCAACGGCGGCAGCCGTTGTCGGTCTCTCGGGTGTTGTTGCCCTCACCTCGGGTGGTGCCCATGCTTGTGCGTGGCGGTTCGACGGTTCTGTCTGGTGCTGGGGGCTCAACAATGTCGGGCAGCTCGGTGACGGTACGAGAATCAATCGCGGCCACCCAACACAGGTCAGAGGCTTGAGTGGAATCATCGGAGTGGTTGCGGGCGACAGCCACACCTGTGCGTGGAGCGCCGATGGTAGAGTGTGGTGTTGGGGCGTGAACACGTGGGGGCAACTCGGGGACGGTTCCACCGTGGATCGTACGACTCCGGTGTTGGTAACCATTCTCTAGAGCTGTCGTAGCCGTTCAGCTCCCAACTCCGTTCGACAGGAGTTTGATGGGAATGAGCGAGGTCGCCAGGGAGTGACTCCCATCGTGCTCGGGGTCCTGAGCGCTCCTCGCGGCGGCGTGCTCGTGCAGCGCTTACAGATCTCCGACGCCCGCCGCGAGGCGGTGGAGGAATGCGCAGAGTACCTGCGTGCGGAGTCGGTAGTTGGACTACGCGGCCGCGCCGAGTGCGGGCCTGCCGATCGTAAGCGCTGCGCGAGCCCGCGTTCTTCCGCTGCCTCTTCGCCGGATGCACGGTTGGCGGCATGGCGACTGTCTGTTCAAGGAAGATCTCGGGTTCCGCTCCCTCGACGGAGTAGCGATGGCGTGAGCGGGTTAGCGCATGGCGAGCGAGCGGGGTGACTGCCGAGGCGTCCTCTTCGGGCAAGGCGTTCTCCGCGAGCACCTTGCGGTGGTGGTCGAGCCGCCTCGGACGCGCGCCATCGGTCCCGTACCTGGAGCTCGTGCCCCGACCGGCCGTGGCAGTGCCCGAGGCCCCGCGTGATCTGGTGATCGAGGGTAAGCGCTGCGACGGCGCCTCGGAGATGTGGAACCTGCTGACCGCGCAGATCAACGAGACGACGTTGAAGACCAGGGTGCGGGAGCCGGTGGACTACCGGCACGCGGCGGAGAAGCTCGGCCGCGCGGCCCAGGCTCGCCACCCGGAGAGCGCGGCCGAGGGGTCGAAGCTGCTCACTCGATGGAAGACCCTGTTGCTCGAACGTCCCGACGGTGCCGAGCGGATCGCGGCGGAGATCGCGTCGTGGGACGTCCCGACGCCCTCAAAGGACACGTCCTGCCCGCTGCACGACGCACGGACGTACCTGGCTCATCACGCCTCGCGGATGCTCTACGCGCAGGCCCGCGCCGCGGGTCTGCCCATCGGAAGTGGGAACGTCGAGGAGACCTGCAAGTACCTCGTTGAAGTGAGGATGAAGCGGCCCGGCGCGCGATGGCACGAGGACACCGGCGAGCATGTCCTCCAGTTGCGGGCCCTGGCGCTCAGCGACCACTGGAGCCCGGCGCTCTCCAGACTGCTCGCCGTGAACGACGTCGTCATCGAGCCGGTCACGCTGGCGGCGTGATGACACCCCTCGGCCGAGGTGTCAGACGATGAGCCAGACCCGGTCGAAGGGCATACGAGATGGACTTCGCCGGGCGCTTACGGAGGGACGCGCCCGAGGTACCGCCGATCACTGCGATAGAATCGTCCGCCGACGCGCCCGTTCCCGCCTCTGGTCAGGTCACGTCACGTACCGCGCGGACAACGTGATGCGCCGAATTCAATGGGACGCACACTCCATTCACTTCCAACACCAGTTCGTGCGAGTTGACCAAATAGATTGCTACCCACACAGAACACGGCATTGCTAGCATCGACGAAGCAGGCATGTAGGACGCCCGCGGTACCAAAACGCACGGGATGCTGAAGCGGAATCGATCTAGTCTCCCATGTCGTCGCCGCGACACCGCCAAGCAACTGCGGCGGTTCGGGGCGCGAAACTGAACAAATCAACCGCTGGCGAGTCGGGCCAATGATGCAGCCGAAGCTACCGGCAAGAACAAGTGAATCGCCCCTCGCGGCATTCCAGCCTGCCGTCTGGCGAAGGTGTTGCACCATCCCGTCTGGCACTAGACAGTCCACATCGCCACGAGTGCCGACAAAACAAATGTTTGAAAAGCCAGGGATCAAGCGACGAATTCCACTGCGATGGCGATGAAATGTCCGCGCATGAGCACTCAACCCAGAGCAATGCATTTCTCCATTCGACAGCAACACGCAGGTATCGTTGGCGGTAGCTGCCACCTCGACTGCCGTTCCAGGTAGCGAAACCATGACCGGTGAAGGTGCCGGGCCGGGGATACCCAGTTCACCGTACTGTCCGAGGCCCCAGCATTGAACTCGGCCTCGGGTGTCCACGGTGCAGATATGCTCCAACCCCATCGCAACTCGGACCCCGCTGCCAAGCTCGAAACTTCGTCTCACGGACACCGTTGCGCTGTCATCAAAACGGCCCTCGTGACCACCTGGGATCAGCCCCCAGCATTGCAAGCGACCTGACACAAACTCACCACAATAGCCAGACATACCACCAAAGAGCGAGCGTACTCCGCGAAATCGCTCATGAGCAGTCGGCGTCCGAATGTATTGCTGTTCGTTCGGGCAGAGCATCCGATGTTCGTTCGATCCCCAACATCGAACCGAACCGTCGGCTAACAATACACACGTGCTTTCAGTCGCAGCTGCGATGCCTCGAATTGCGATAGTGGGTCTCCGGGGGCGCGAACAGGCGATCACTAGAAGGGAAATGTACAGCCCCGTCGACCACGAGGCACTTCCACAAAAATGAGTGCTACCTACCATGCCTCGCGCAGGCATCGTCATGATGCTTTCTGGTGCATCATACGCGTGCCAGAATGATCTCAATTGGGTGTCGCTGAAAGAGAAAGAAGCGGCCGCCGAAAGCCGCAGCGGTGCTCTCTGTTGATGAAAAGCGATCGCTGCTCATTATTCATTTGCCTTCTTTGCCGAATGTTATCTGATATCTATCGCAGGCAATTGAGTAAACATACAAGGCGATGCACGTCTCGGATTGAGAGAACCGACTGATCTCAGACCACCTCACCTGATACATCATCTCGGTGGGTATCGGAAATTCCACCCAGTATCTGATCCTGTTGCATTCGCTGATGCAAGTGGCAACGCAGGAAGGCGGCACATCGCGAAGATGGCTTCGGCAACAAGAAGCGCAGCCAGCATATGTCCAACCGGGCGTCGTCGGAACAAAAGTGCGGGGATTCGGCCGGCCGAGGCAGACGACAACGTCGGCCCAATGAGTGCCCGTCTGATAGCCAAAAACTCTCTGGAACAGAGCGGTGCCCAGATCACAGGGATTCGAGCCTCCGGGGCCAATTCCCGGATCAGGTGACATTGCCATGGTGGCGTCCCGAGAGCTCCGGCCAAGGCTTGCGGGAGCGCGTACTTCGTACACTGGGCGTTCCGTCACCTGGAGCTGATCCATGCCAGCAAGGTTGCCGCGTTGCTCTCCCTATCGGCTCAACCCGCGGGCGACCAGAGCCGCGACAGGTCGAGCTCGATCGCGTCGAAGGGCTCCACGCGCACCCTGACGTCGCCCTCGTAGGTCTCGACCTCCAGCCAGCGCCCCTCGACGAGGCGATAGACCTCCAGCGCGCGCAGGTCGACGTTGAGGAGCCAGTACCAGCGGACGCCCTCGCGTCGGTAGATGCGGCGCTTCTTCCCGCGGTCGATGCCCTCCGTGCTCGGCGAGATCACCTCGCAGACCCAGTCCGGCGCCAGCGTGATCGTCGCCTCCCGCGGGAGCGACGGCATGCGCGCCACCGTCCACCCGGCGACGTCCGGGATCACGACGTCGGGGCGCGGTCCGAGGTGCAGCTCGGGCTCCGGCAGGATCACCCACCCGCCGGGCTCGCCCTCGTCGGGGTCGTCGAAGGCGCGCAGGCGGGAGGAGAGGCGGACGCTCCCGCGCGCGTGGGCGGGGCGGGGCCGCGGCATCGAGTGGAGCTCGCCGTCGAGGATCTCCGTGACGCGATCCTCGGGCGCCCGGAGGTACGCCTCCCAGACGGCAGGGTCGACGCGGGGATCGGCGGCCATCACCGTGGAGCGTACCTCACGGCGCGGCGAAACCACACGCCACCGATCGCATCGCTGGTGCTCAAGGTCGCCCGTCTTGCCCTCGCACGGGGGATGACCGCCGCGCGGGCGACCACCTGCCCGACGCGGGGACGGGTTCCGCAGAGGGGCCGCGGTACAGTCCGCGGGTGCCGCACCGCCGGACAGGCCTCGCGATCGCGCTGCTCGCTGCTTGCGCCCCGCCGCCGCGCGCCGCGCTGCAAAGCCCTTCGCACCCACCGCCGCTCCCCGCGCCGGCTCCCCCATCGTCGAGGCGCTCTTCGCGCTGACCCGGGAGCTCTCCCCTGACCTCCTGGCGTACTCCGGCCTCGGGGGAGCACGACTGTGAGAAGGTGCGCCGCCCATCGACGACGCGCGGCCCACCCGATCGGGTCGATCGCCCCGATGGCTACGCCCCCCCTTCGGAGAACGCATGCATACGAGTCTGTGGAGCCGCCTGGCGCTGGTCGCGATCCTTCCGCTGGGGGCCTGTACCGCCGCGGCGCCCGGAGACCCCGGTCTCGCTCCGTCGGATGGCGGCGTCGCGATGGACGCCCTGCCCGACGTGCCCGCACCCGATGCGCCGCCCGCGGTCGACGCCGGCACGGACGCCGCACCCTCGACCGACACCGCCCGGACGGACACAGGACCCCGGACCGACACCGGCCAGCCGACCCCGGCTGGCAGGCTCGGGTCGGCTTGCAGCACCCTCGGCGGCGAGCCGGAGTCGCAGGGAGACTGCGCCGACGGACTCTTCTGTCATGAGGGCGCCGGCTTCCCGGGCGGCCTCTGCACCCTGCCCTGCGAGCAGGACTCCGAGTGCGCTACGGCCCTCGGGGGCCCCGGATCCTGCGTGCTCGTCGGCAGCAGCCGGCTCTGCCTGCAGCGCTGCACGCCGGGCTCGACCGGAGCGTGCCGCCGCACGGGCTACGTCTGCGGACCGACGGCGCAGCCGACCATCGGGGCGTGCGTCGGGCGGTGCAACGCGACGCCGTCGCTCTCGTGCCCCGCGGGCACCGCCTGCAACGCCGCCACGAGCCTGTGCGAGGGCACCCAGGGCTTCTACCAGCCCTGCGACGGAAGCTACGGAGCCTGCGCCCGCGGCGGGGTCTGCTCCACGGTGCGCGGCGCGTCGACGCAGGCCCAGTGCTTCGCCGACTGCACGGCGGGCAACGCCTGCCCGACGAGCCCGCCGGGCGCGCGCTGCCTCCTGATGTCGACGGACGGCACGCGGACCTGCGCGATCCCCTGCACGCCCGGCAACGACGCGCCCTGTCCCACCGGGACGACCTGCGCCGCGGTCACCGGCGGCGGCGTCTGCGTCATCCGCTGCACGGCGGGCGAAGCGTGCGTGCCCCCCTCGGGCGCCTGCCGCGTGGGGCGCGCGGTGTGCTCTCCCGGGGCGAGCTGCGTCGACACCGGCGCGACGGCGCCGGACGGAACCGCGTGCGGCACCGGCCGGGTGTGCAGCGACGGCAGCTGCGTCGCGTGCCGCGCGGGGACGGCCTGCACGCCGACCGACCCGTGCAGGACCGGATCGATCGCGTGCACCACGGGCCGCGAGGTCTGCGTCGATCGCGGGGCCGCCACGGACGGCACCGCATGCGGAGCCGGGCGCGTGTGCGCGGGCGGGACCTGCCTCACGTGCTCCCCCGGGGCGACCTGCGCGCCGGCCAACCCCTGCCACCGCGGCAGGACGACCTGCACGGCCTCCGGCGTGGGCTGCACGGACATCGGTGGCAACCTCGCCGACGGCACCGCGTGCGGGACCGCGATGGTCTGCCGCGCGGGCGCTTGCACGGCGTGTGCGGCTTCGACGAGCTGCGCCCCGGCGAGCGCGCCCTGCCACGTGGGCTCGATCTCGTGCAGCACCGGCGCTCCGGTCTGCATGGACACCGGCGCCAACGCACCGAACGGGACCGCCTGCGGCACCGGGCAGGCGTGCACCGCCGGGGTCTGCGCGTGCGCGAGCGGCTTCACGATGTGCTCGGGGCGCTGCGTCGATCTGCAGTCCGACGCGACGAGCTGCGGCTTCTGCGGCATCGCGTGCACGGCAGGGCGCGTGTGTTCGCGCGGAGCCTGCGGCTGCCCGGCCGGCCGCACCGACTGCTCCGGCACCTGCCGCGACACCCAGACCGACCTGACGGCCTGCGGCGCCTGCGGCCGCTCGTGCCCGAGCTTCTCGACCTGCGTGGCCGGGACCTGCGTCTGCGCGCCGGGTCGAACCTTCTGCGCGGGAGGCTGCTTCGACCTGCGGGGCAGCGACGGAAACTGCGGCGCGTGCGGGACTGCGTGCGGCACCGGGCGCACCTGCTTCAACAGCATGTGCCAGCCCCTGGTGGCCGATCACCAGGTGCGCGGGTCGGTCGTGGCCCTCCCGGACGGGCGGATTCTCGACGTCGCCGCGGGCGCCAACCGCGTCGTCGCCTACACGCCGTCGACGAACACCTGGGCCGCCCTCACGACCATCCCAGGGGCCTCGACCTCCCACGTGGCGGTCACCGGGGTCGACGGGCGCGTGTACGTCTTCGGGTCCACCGGCGCCGTGGACATCTACAACCCGACCGCGAACACCTGGTCGGCGGGCACGGCGACGACGGCGGTGCGCCGCGACAACGCGCTCGTCGCGGTGATCCCCGACGGCCGGATCTACGTGATGGGCGGCGGCTCCTATTGCAGCACTGGGGGCCCGTCGAGCGTGGTGCAGGTGTACATCCCCACCACCAACTCGTGGGGCGTCGCGGCGCCCGTCCCGAGGGGCGTCGCGAGCACGGCCGCGGTCACCGGCCCCGACGGGAAGATCTACATCTTCGGCGCGGTCACCCCGGGCGGCATCTGCGGGGTCGGCGTGGCGCCCACGTGGATCTACGACCCCGCGATGAACAGCTGGACGACCGGGCCGAGCCTCCCGAACTCCGCGGCCTTCCTCGGAGCCGCCCGCGGCGCCGACGGCTACATCTACCTCTTCGGCGGGCAGCACTACTCATCGGGCTCCGCCTACGCCGCCGTGTACCGCTACGACGTCGTCGCGCGCACCTACCTCCCGCGCACGGACATCCCGAACCGCTCGACGATCTACGGCGGACCCGCGGTGTTCGCCGCCAACGGGAACTTCTATTTCTTCGACCGCGGCAACTACAACGTCCAGGCCTACTCAGGCCCGCTCGACCTCTGGTGGCGTTGACGCCCCCTCACACGCTGCCCCCATCGATCACCCCGGAGCTCCCGGTAGAAGGCCAGCGCGTGCTCGGCCACCGCGTCTGGTTTCTCCTCGTGCACGAGCAGCGAGGCCCCCGGCACCGCCCGTAGTCCGCGGCAGTCGGGGATCTGCCCGACCATCGTCCGCGCGAGGTCGATAGGGAAGGTCACGTCGTCCTCGCCCCACACGAAGAGCACGGGCGCGCGCAGCTTTGCGTGCTCGGTCGCGAGGTCGTCGACGATGCCCCAGTCGATGCCCGCGAGGTAGCGCTGCACCCCGGCGATGCGCTCCGGCGAGGCGACCAGCGGGTCGATGACCCGCGCGCGGAAGTCGCCGTCGAGGAGTGAGCGGTCGGTGAAGCAGCCGCCGAAGCCCAGCGGGCTCCGCGCGAAGGCCCGCGAGCGGGTGACCGGCCACGCCGAGGCGATCGGTCGGTCGGCTTCGCAGGTCGCGGGCTGCGCCTCTACCCGCGGCTGTTGCGCCAGCGCCCTGCCACCACAGCGCGTCACCAGGAGCGCCGCCGGGGTGATCGCAGGGTGCGGGAGCGACCCCGTCGCCGACGCCGCCGCGCTCGCCGGAGGGGATCACCTCCCGAATCTCAGCAACGCGCCGAAGTGCTTGCTGCGAAGGGCGGGGCGATGCCATCGTGGTAGGGAGAGCCCACATGGACGTACTCGTCGCCCACCACGGATACTGCTTCGACGGGGCCGCGAGCGCGGCGATCTTCTCCCGCTTCCTGCGAGAGACGCAGAGCGCGCTGAGCGACGCGAAGTTTCACTTCCGGGGCCTGCTCTACGAGCCCAACGCGCCGCCGCCTGGCGACAAGCTGATGACCGGGGCGATCAACGCCATCCTCGACTACCGCTACACGCAGTCGCCTTACCTGGACTGGTACTTCGACCACCACGTGAGCGCCTTCCAGGAGCCCGGCTCGGAGCTTCACTTCCGCGCCGACACCAGCGGCCGGAAGTTTCACGACGGCGCCTACGGGTCGTGCACCAAGTTCATCATCGACGTGGCCCGGGAGCGCTGGGGCTGGACCGCGCCGGACCTCGACGAGCTCGTCGCCTGGAGCGACGTCATCGACGCCGCGCGCTTCACCGACGCCGACCAGGCGAGCTCCTTCGAGCCGGCGGCGATGAAGCTCGCCGCGGTGGTGCAGGAGCAGGGAGACGACTCGCTGCTGGCGTGGATGATCCCGCAGCTCTCGACCACGCCGCTCGACGTGCTGGCCGAGCACCCGGACGTGCTGCGCCGGCTGGAGCCCATCAAGGCCCGTCACGAGGCGCTCTCCAAGCGCATGGAGCAGTCGGGCGAGCAGCGTGGCTCGGTGGCGTGGTTCGACCTGAGCGACGCGCCGCTCGACACGGTGGCGAAGTTCGTCGGGTACAAGCTCTTCCCGACGGCGACCTACTCGGTGGTGCTCTCTCGCACGCACAAGCGGGTGAAGATCTCCGTGGGGTTCAACCCCTGGTCGAAGCACCCGCGGCGGCACGACATCGCCCGGCTCTGCGAGCGCCACGGGGGAGGCGGCCACCCGGTGGTGGGCGCGATCTCCCTGCCGCCGGGCGAGCTCGCCAAGGCGAAGGTCATCGTGGAGGAGTTCATCCGGGAGCTGAATACCTGAAGAGGTAACCGGGGGGGCTCCCCGGATGGCCATTCCCGCGGCGTCGCGATCGTGCGACCGTGGCGGCCATCATGGCAGACCTCCAGATCGAAGAACTCCAGGCGGGCACGGGCGTCGAGGCCACCACCGGCAAGACCGTCGACGTGCACTACACGGGCTGGCTCACCGACGGGACGAAGTTCGACTCGTCGGTCGACCGCGGTCGGCCCTTCTCCTTCCCCCTCGGCGGGGGAAGGGTCATCAAGGGCTGGGACCAGGGGGTCGCCGGCATGAAGGTGGGCGGCAAGCGCAAGCTCACCATCCCCCCGGAGCTGGGCTACGGATCGCGCGGCGCCGGGGCGGTGATCCCCCCCAACGCGACGCTGGTCTTCGAGGTCGAGCTGCTCGCGGTGAAGTGAGCCGCCGCCGCCGAGCTCAGTTCGGGGCCTCGTCGAGCTCCTTGAGCAGCGTCGAGAGCCACTCGGTGAGCTCCCGGCGGCGCTTCTCGTAGGTCGCCGGGCCCACGTCGCCGGCCTTGTGCCGCCGCGCGAGCTCGGCCCCCTCGACCAGCACGCGGTCGCGCTCGGCCTCGATGTCCGCCTTCGTGCGCTTGCCCGTGGTGGTGTTTCCACGGCGCAGCGCGGTGTAGAGCCCCCCCACGATCAGCAGCGCCACCGCCCCGGTCGCGACGGTCCTCGCGGGGCCGGCCGGGGAGGGGATGCCGTGGATCTGGATGGCGACGGTGCGCAGCGGCGGGTCGTTGGGCTGCCGGGAGAGCCCCGTCAGCAGGATCCTGTCTCCGTTGGACTCTCTGGTCTCCGCGGCGGGCATCCCCTCGACGGTCATGCTCAACCCCGGCGGGGCCTCGACGGCGACCAGCGAGTTGACCACCGGCATCGGCATCCCGATGCGCATCGACACGTCCCCGCCGCTCAGCTTCATCTGAAACTGGAACACCACCTCGATGGGCTCGCTCAGCGTCGGGGGGATGCTCCCCCGCAGCACCGCCGCGTCGCCCTCGGTGGTCATGCGCACGTCGCTCATCGTCGGCTGCGACGTGAAGGCCGTGTACCCGGCCGGCAGCTCGAAGCGCATCCCGTCGCGAGGGACGTAGGCCCGCGGCACCGGCTGCTCCTCACCGAGCGCGAGCGCCGAGAGGTTGGCGATGCGCAGCCGCTGCACCACCAGCAGGCGGTCGTCGCGGAAGCGCATCTCGGTGCGGGAGTCCCAGAGCAGCACCCCGCGGCCCTCATGCTCGACGTCGAAGCGCACGAGCTGAACCCGCTGCCCCATGCTCGGCCCGAGCTGGAAGGGCAGCGCGCCGAACTTCGCCCCGGCGAGCTCGGTGCTCGCCCGGTACGCGATGTTGCCGCCGGTCGTGAGGCCCTGGAACCTCGCCGTGCCGTCGTGGTCGGTGCGCGCCTCTCGCGGCGCGTCGCGCTCGCCCTCGCGCATCGCGCCGAGGCGTACGTTCACCCCCTCCAGCGGCGCCCCGGTGCTGTTCACCACGCGGACGTGGATGGAGCCCGCGGGCACCTCCGAGGTCTCCTCGGCGAAGGACTGCGGCAGCATCGCGCGGCGCACCGAGGGGTCGGATCCGCCGGGCACCATCGGCGCGGAGCCGTCCGTCGGAGGGTGCCCCGGAGGCAGGGGCTGCGAGGGGTCCACCGGCCCGGGGGCCCTCGGCGGGGGAGGCGCCTGCACGGCGGCGTCCTGGGCGAGCGAGGGAGCCGCCGCGAGCATGAGCGCGGCGAGCACGATTCCATCAAGTCGTCGCATCGGCGACCTCTGCCTTCAGCCGGTGACCGCAGCGCTTGCAGAACACGGCATCTTCATCGTTGAGCGTCTGACACTTCGGGCAGCCGGCCTCCGCCGCGGGGGCGGCGGTCGCCTTCGTCTCGGGCTTCGCGGCGTCGGGCTTCACGGCGTCGGGCTTCACGCCGACCTCCGCCGCCTCGACCTCCGCCAGCATCGCCTCGGCGCGCGTGCGCCACGGGCCGATGCCCTCGTCGATGGCCCTCATCGCGGCGCGGGCCTCCTCGCGGTAGCGGGCCTCGAGGGCGCGGTGGTCCTCCTCGCCGAGGCGGCCGATGGAGCGCTCGAACTCCAGGTCGCGCAGCGCCTGCACCGCGGCCCGCTTGCGCTCCTCGAGGGCGCCCAGCGCCGCGCCGTCGTCCTCGCCCTCCGCCGCGTCGCCCGAGCGGCTCGGGTCGAGCACCAGCCGGAGCGTCTCCCAGAAGAGCAGCACGGCGCCCGAGAACATGGAGAAGCCGAACCAGAGCACCACCGCGGGCGCCCCCTTCACCAGCCCGATGGGGACAGCCACCAGCGCCACCACGGCCACCGGAATCAGGGCCATGTACCGGCCGAACCTCTCGCGCGCTTCAGTCATCGTGGCCCCGCAGCTCTTCGTTGATGCGGGCGTCGTACTCGCCCGAGTCCACCTTCTCCGCCGCCGGCGCCTTCGCCGGGGCGGGCGTCACCGGCACCGGCTTGCGCGCCCAGCGGCGCACCAGGCGCAGCCCCATGGCCCCGCCCGCGATCATCACCGCCACCGGCACGAGGTACAGCCCCTTGTTGGCCCCGCGGTCTGGCGGCACCTCCAGCGACTCGCTGCCATACCTCTCCACGTATTGCTCGATGATGGTGGAGGCGGAGTCGCCGCGCGCCAGCCGCTCGCGGATGCGCTGTCTCTGCCCGTCGGCGAAGCCGCAGGTGCAGGTGGAGAGCGACTCCCTCGGGCAGTCGCCGCACATGCACCGCAGCTGCTCGAAGACCCGCCGCTCCTCGGGGGTCGCCTGCCGGGCGTTGGTGTCCGCGGAGGTCTGGTGGTTGTTCTGCGCGCTGGCGGGCGAGGTGAGCAGCAGGGCCACTCCTCCCGCGAGGCCCGCCACGAGCAGCAGGGTGCTCTGCCCAGCGAGCGGCATCGGCCGAGCGCCCTTCGCGCGGGTCGCGCGCGCCGCGGCCTTCGAGGCCTCGGGCCACATCGCGAGGATCACCCCGGCGACCAGCACCATGGCGCCGATCCAGATCCAGAGGGTGAGGGGGTTCACGAAGGCCTTGAGGTGCGCCACGCGCGTCGTCGGGTCGACGCTGTTCATGGTGAGGTAGAGGTCTTCGCTGAGGCGAGGCGCGATGGCCACCTCGCTGGTCGGCTGCTCGGGCCGCGACGTGTAGACGAAGCGCGCGGGGTACATCCTCGCGAAGAACGACCCGTCGCGCGTCACGTTGATGATCGCGCGGGTCTGGCGCACGTGGATGTCGCGCAGGTTGTCGATGCCCTCGTAGCGCATCGTGTAGTGCCCCAGCCGGAAGCTCTCTCCGGGCCTCAGCACCGCCTCGGCCTCCTGGCGGTAGGCCGCGCCGACCCAGCCGGCCATCATCAGCACGAAGCCCAGGTGCGAGAGGTAGCCGCCGTAGCGGCGGCGGTTCTTGCCCACAAGGCGGGTGAGGGCCACCGGGGCCGACTCGCCCTTGGAGGCCATGCGGGCGCGGGTTCCGCGCCAGTACTCCTGGGCGAGGGCGGCGATGTTGAGGGCCACGAGGCCGGTCGCCACCGCGGGCAGGTGCCCGTCGAGCCAGGCGATGGAGCGGCCGACGTTGACGCTCCCCAGCGTCGCCCCGAAGAGCTTGATGGGGGTGACCACGTCGTAGATGGGGGGGATGTTCACCACCGCGGGGAAGCCCATGGCGCGGCCGAAGACGGCGTGCGCGATGCCCGCCGCGAGGCCCGCGACGAGGGGGCCCCGGAAGGCCTTGAGCAGCAGGTCGGGGGAGCCCTTGCGCCACGGGGTGAGCACGCCGATGGCCATGATCAGCAGGAGCACGATGGCCACCGGGGCGAGCCAGGCGTTGTAGAAGGTCGCGCCCACGGTGAGGCGCTCTCCCCAGAGCCACTCGGCGATCTTGGGCCAGGTGGTGGCCAGGGCGATGAAGACGCAGATGCCCAGGAGCATCCAGTTGTTGGCGACGAACATCGCCTCGCGGGAGAGCAGCGCGTCGATCTCGGCGGCCTTGCGGAGCAGGGGCAGGCGCCAGACGACGAGCCCGATGCAGAGCACCGCGAGGAAGCCCATGAACCACACGAAGTAGATGCCGATGCCGCTCTGGGCGAAGGAGTGGACGCTGGAGATGAGCCCGGAGCGGGTGAGGAAGGTGCCGAAGATCGTGAGGAAGAACGAGAAGAGGAGGAGGGCGACGTTCCAGACCTTCAGGATGCCGCGGCGCTCCTGGATCATCACCGAGTGGAGGTAGGCGGTGATGGTCCACCAGGGGAGGCAGGCGGCGTTCTCGACCGGGTCCCACGCCCAGAAGCCGCCCCAGCCGAGCTCTTCGTAGGCCCAGAGCATCCCGAGCACGTTGCCGATGCTCAGGAACATCCAGGCGAAGAGCACCCAGCGGCGGGCAGCGATGGTCCACTCCTCACCGAGGCGGCCGGTGATGAGGGCTGCGACGGCGAAGGCGAAGGGCACGGCGCACCCGACGAAGCCCACGTAGAGGGAGGGCGGGTGGATGGCCATGTAGAAGTTCTGGAGCGAGGGGTTGAGCCCTTCGCCCTCGAGGGGCGCTCCCACGAAGCTGGCGGAGAAGGGGTTGGCCGCCCACGACATGATGACCCCGAAGAAGACCACCACGCCCATGAGGGTGGCGATGACCCAGGGGGCGAGCTCCTTGTAGCGGGTGCGCAGCGTGAAGACGCAGATGCTGGTGTAGATCGAGAGCAGGAAGGTCCACCAGAGGAGGGAGCCGTCCTGGCCGCCCCAGAGGGCGGTGATCAGGTAGTGCAGAGGCATCGACCGGTCGGAGTAGTGGGCCACGTACCGGATGCGGAAATCGTGGGAGAGGAAGCCGTAGAGCAGGAGCATCACGTCGAGGCCGATGAGGGCGCAGGTGCCCAGGGCCGACATCCTCGCTGCTCGTAGAAAGCGGGCGGCGGAGGGGCCCCGGTCGGTCCCGGCGAGCACCGCGAGGCACAGCGATATCGCCGCGGTCACCAGGAACGCGTAGAGCACGCCGGTTCCAAAGGCCGGGATGCCCGCGTCATACGAAGGATGTTCCATGTCGGGCGGAACCGTAGTGGGCGCCCCCTGGGGGGTCAATCACGGAGGGGACGATGGGAGGGGGGGAGGGCCGCGCGAAGCACGGCGTTACGTCGAGCGGCACGGCCGTGGCGTGCAATCCATGGCTCAGGTTGGTTGGCGCTGGAGATTGTCGCGGTGGCCCCGCTCGGGGGGGGGAGGTCAGCGAGCGCGGTGGAAGATGTACCGGGGCGAGATGGTCACCGTGCCGAGGCTCTGCGCGCGCAGGCCGACGATCAGGTCGTCGCCGCGCACCTCGTACTCCAGCGCCGTGGGGGTGTTGGCCGCGGTGCCGACGGAGCACTCGGAGGTCAGCGCGAGGGCGCTGCCGGTGGCGACGTAGGTGCTGTTGAAGTTGATCTGCGGCACCGAGCGGGTGATGCGGTTGCCCGCGGCGAAGACCAGCGAGAAGGCGCTCAGCATGTCGGCCCGGATGCGCCCGGCGGAGGTCCACACCTGGCCGCGGCCCTGCAGCGTCGAGGCCGCGGGGTCGATGGTTCCGATGGGGGTGAGCGCCATGTTGAGCAGGTACTCGATGTTCGAGAGCTCCCAGCGCCCTTCGGGGATCTCGCCGCCGGTGAGCGCCGGGGGCGCCCCGACGCGCACCGAGCCGCTGGCGAGCGGGAGTGCGGTCGGCGCGTCAGCGGGGGAGCACATCCCCGGGCGGTAGGTGAGGTCGACGGCCGTCGGCTCGGTGAGGGGCTCGCTGCAGTACTCCGCGGTGGGCGGCGGGGTCACGTAGGTGAAGCCGAAGCACATCTCGTCGGTGGTGGACGACCCGCTGCGCACGTCGCGGCTCGTGGTGTTGTTGAACGTGCACGCGGTCTCGATGCGGTCGCCCGCCTGGAGCGTGAGCGGCAGCTCGTAGAAGTACTGCGACTCGAACTGCCAGTTGGTGAGCGTGATGATCGGGGTGCGCTGGGTGCCGCGCAGGAGAAACTGCTCATACCCGCTGCCGATCTGGTGCATGTGGGGCATCGAGGCGAGCACTCGTGAGCCTGGCGCGAGGGTGCACGCGCTGGCGACGCGCTGCTGCGAGCGCGCGGGGAGCGAGAAGCCCACCGGGCCCATGGCGACCATGCCGTACTCGGTGCCGGTGGCGGGGCCGAGAGAGAGGCGCACGCCCGAGCGGTCGACGAGCCCGGTCAGGTTGCGGGAGTTGTTGTAGTGGAGCTGGAGGATGTAGCGGTCCGAGGGGCGCACCCGGAGGCCGCCGTCGGGAAACTGCAGCGCGTCCTCACCGGGCGCCCAGGTGTACGTGTAGAGCGTGTCCGGGGGAGAGCCGGTGCACTCGAAGCTCGGCGCGAGGGCGGTGGTGCTGGTCGAGCGGTAGAGCACCACGTGGTGCAGCACCTCCGGGCGGTCGAGCAGCACGTCGAAGCGACGGATGAACTGGTCGGCGGCCACGACGTTGGTGAAGGTGAAGCACTGGTACCGGTCGCTCGTCAGCGGCACCGGGTAGTTGTCCGCGCGCAGCTCGAGGGCGGTGGTGCCCGCGGGGGGCTGCGCCGGCGGGCGGAAGAGCGGGGCGGAGGAGCGCAGCCGGGTGTCCTCGGTGAGCGTGCGCGCGCCGCAGGAGGCCCAGGAGGCGATGCGCTGCGAGTCGGCGAAGGCCGGGGCGGGCGTGCCGGAGGGAGGCATGGTGCTGTCCGCGAGGCGGAGGTGCATCCGGTCGACCGGGCGCGCGGTGCCCTGCGCCCGGGTGATGAAGTCGTAGTCGAGCAGCGAATACGGTGCCCCGTAAGCGGGCGTCGCGCCGTGGCAGCCGCCGCAGGCGCGCTCGACGGTGGCGCGCACCTCGGTGTTCCACTGCGCGCGGTCGGGCGTGCACGCGGGGCCCGCGTCGGGTGAGACGGTGGTGGCGTCGCCGCAGCCGGCGGTCATCGTCAGCAGGGCACACGCAGCAAGCACGGATCTCATCAGGTCGCACCTCTCGGTCACTTAGGGGGGGAAGGCGGAGTATGCACGGACCCTCCGCGCAGCCATCGTGATGTTGCATGCGGAGGATCGGTCGCATGCGCCCACTCACGCCGGGGCTTCGGCTATGGTGCTCGCCCTGCCATGACCCATAAGCCTCGCGAAGCGATCCCGATGCCCGACCCCGCGCCGCTCTCCCCCCCGGAGGACTTCGCCGGGCGACTCGCCACCCTCGGCGTCACCCTCGACGAGAAGGCCCTCGGGCGCCTCGGCGACTACCTCGCGCGGCTGCTCGCGATGAACGAGCGCATGAACCTCACGGCCATCACCGACCCCGCGGAGGCCTGGACGCGGCACGCCTTCGACGCGCTCACGCTGGTGCCGCTGCTGGCCGACCTGAAGTCGGGAGCGCGGGTCGTGGACGTGGGCTCCGGCGGCGGCGTGCCGGCGATTCCGCTGGCCATCGCGAGGCCCGACCTGAAGCTGACGCTCATCGACGCCACGCAGAAGAAGGCGGCCTTCCTGACCGACGTGGCCAGGGCGCTCGGGCTCGGCAACGTGACGGTGCGCGCCCAGCGGGCCGAGCTCGTGGGCATGGCCGAGCTGCGCGGGGTCTTCGACGTGGCGACGGCGCGCGCGGTGGGGCGCATCGCGATGCTGGCGCCGCTGATGGCGCCGCTGGTGAAGCCCAACGGGCGGGTGCTGATGATCAAGGGGCAGCGCGCCGACGAGGAGCTCGAGGAGGCCACGCTGGTGCTGGCCGAGCAGCGCTGCACCCACGAGAAGACCGTGGAGACCCCCACCGGGCGCATCGTGGTGCTGCGCGTGGGCCCGGCGGAGCAGCGGGCCCCGAGGCGTCGGTAAGGGGGCGCTCAGCCCTTCGGGTAGCCGACGAGCGAGAGCGCGTTGCCCGCGCGCCCCGCGCGCCAGACGTAGGCCTCGCTGCCGGGGACGCTTCGCGCGATCTCCAGCAGCTCGTCGGGGGTGTACGCCCGCAGCGCCGACACGGTCCCGTCCCACGCGAAGAGCGCCGGGATCGCTGGGACCCCATAGGTCAGCAGCAGCCGGGACCAGCGGAAGGGGCGCACGAAGGGCGTCGCCAGCAGGGTGACGAGCCAGAGCGCGGCCATGTTGGGAGCCGCGAGCAGCGGGGCGAGCGCGAGCGGGGCGCGGCGGATCATCGGCGACGCCGCGACGTCGAAGAGGGCGATCGGCGCGCGGTCGGCGACGGCGCTGGAGAGGAGCCGACGCACGGCGTCGGGCCGGAAGTGGTGCAGGGCGCCGTACATGGTGCGCAGGCCCACGAGCTCGGCGGGCACCGCGAAGGCGTCCACGGGCTGCGGGTGGTACGCGAGCGCCGGGTCGCCGAGGCGCTGCACCCGGGCGAGGGCCGCGGCGTTGGGGTAGCGGTCGGTGAGCGTGAGGCGGACGTCGCCGCGACCGCGCTCCCGAAGCAGCGAGTGCATGGAGAGCGCGCCGCCTCCGCCGCCCGATCCGAGGTCGACGATGGTCCGCAGGCCGGTCGCGTCGAGCACATCGAGGAGGTCGGCCACCAGCGGGAGGTAGAAGCCCACGCGGTCGAAGCCCATGTCCAGCAGGTCGGTGCCGCCGTCGCGGATGGCCGCGGGCACCCAGGGGAGGTCCTCGAACTCGAAGAGGTGAAGGCGCTTCATGGCGCGGAGGATATCGCAGCGCCGGGCGACCGACCTCGCGCTCAGGTCCAGCCGCGGCCCCGCTCCACCGCGGCCACGGCGCGCTCGAGCGTCGCCTCGTCGAGGGTCCCGTCGCCCGCCCGCTCCAGCGCCTCGCGCATCTCCGGGCTCGCGCAGCCCTCCGCCGCCACCCGGATGCGCGTGAGGCCTTCGCCCTGGTCGAGCGAGCGCAGCGCCATCGCCGCCGCGATGCGGTGCTCGATGGGCGAGCGCACGTCGTCGAGCAGCGCCTCGGTCTCCTGCCGCGACAGCGCGACGTCCCGGTAGCCCCGGGTCGGGTCGACCACCCGCGCCACCTCCGCCTGCCACTGCCCCAGGCTCCGGCCCCGGCGCTCGAGGAGCACCGCCCTCGCCATCAGCGCGTCGTGCCAGGCGTTGGCCGCGAGCACGCCGTTTACCCGGTGCTGTAAAGCCGAGAGCAGCTCCGGCTGGCGGGAGACGGCGCTGTTCCAGATGACCTCGGTGTGGCCGTCGCGGTAGTAGAGCATCGGGTCGCCGCCGTTCTCGCCGACGCCGGAGAGCTCGGCGAAGGGCACGAAGCGGGTCTTGAAGGCGCCGCGCAGGGTGACGCCGTCGGTGCCCACGCGCAGCTCGATGGGCCGGGTGCTCACCGCCCCCAGGGCGCCGAAGAGCCCCAGCAGGAGCGCGACCGCCTTCACGACGGGAAGGCCCGTGGCGACCATCAGCAGCCCCAGGTAGACGCCGAGGGAGCTGCCGAGGATCACCCCTCCGAGGGCGCCGAGCGCCTGCCTCGTCAGGGCCCGCGCGGGGAAGTGCAGCGCCCGGTGGCTGCGGTCGACGCGCACCCGGTCGAGCAGCGCGTCGGCGGTGTCGAGGGAGTCGACCGCCACGTCGACCACGGCCCCGCTGCGGAGGGTGAACTGCACCCTCGGCGGCTCTCCGGGGATCGCCATCCCTTCGGCGATCTCCGCCCGCTCGAAGCGCATGGCGCCGGGGCCGTCGCCGAGGGCGATGCCGTGATCGTCGGCGGCGAGCCCCCCGTCGACCACGCGCCCCGCCCAGAGCCACGAGGCGAGCCCGAGCATCAGCGCGGTCACCGCCCCGAGGGGGATCATCATCAGCGGGGCGGCGGCGGCGAGGCCGAGCGTGGCGAGCAGCACCACGATGACGGCGAAGATCTGCGCGGTGCGAGGGCGGCGGATCAGCACCCTCGCGCCCGGCACCGTCAGCGGGGGTCCGGGGGAAGGGGCTTCCATGGGGTCAGCGCACCCGCAGGACGACCATGCCCGTAGACACGCCCGACGAGCGGCAGGGCTTGAGCACGGCGTCGCAGAGGTCCCTCGCGGTGGCGTCGGGGCGCTGGGCGAGCACGGCGGCCATGGCGCCGATGGAGCGCATCCCGAAGCCGTCGCGGCTGCCGAACACGAAGAGGTCTCCGCGGGTGAGGCGCTCGGTGGTGACCAGCATGCCCCCGTGGGTGATGCCCGGGGTGCGGTTGGCGTGGTTGAGGAGGCGCTGGGGCTCGCCGTTGCGGGCGCGGTAGACGCGCATCCCCGCGGAGACCGCGATGTGCGCCTGGTCGCCCACGATGACCATCGCCGCGAGCTGGGCGTCGAGGTTGAGGTGCGGCTCGATGAGCACCGAGCGCAGCCTGGCGAGGGACTGGGCGCCCGCGCCGACCGCGCGTTCGAGGGCGCCGAGGCCCTTCTGGCCGTCGCCGAGGCTCGACTCCAGGGTGACCCTCACGGTCTCCGCGACCTGGCTCCAGAGCCTCGCCGGGGCCACCGGGCTGATGACGCAGAACACCGGGTGCTTGGGCGAGGCCCACGCGAGGTCCTTCGCGAGGGAGCCCGCGCGAACCGCCGACGGGGATGATCCGACCGCAACCTCCAGGCCCATGCGACGGGGTCGATGGTTGGCAGACCTGCCCGGTGGTTGCAACGACCGAAGTCAGCGAGGGGCGAAGGCGAGCACGTTGCCCTCTTCGGTGAAGAAGCTCCAGGGCTCGGAGGTCATGGCGCGGATGGCGCCGCCGCCGGCGCGGACCGGGCGCCAGCCCTCGACGGAGCCGAGGCGGTCGACGAGCACGGAGCCCCGGGCGCCCGCGGCCAGGAAGCCGAAGGTCGAGCCGCTGCTCGAATAGCCCGGGCGGCTCTCCTCGAAGGGGATCTCGGTGACCGAGACCACGAAGAGGTCTTCGGCGGTGCTCGAGCGGACCAGCGTCCACGGAGACATCGCGGAGGTCGAGACCATCGCCCCGCCGTCGCCGACGGCGAGGAGGGTGTTGTTCCAGGCTGCGACGGCGCGGAGGGTGGCGCTGACGGGGGAGGCCTGGCGGGTGAGCTCGGCGCTCTCGAAGGAGCCACCGACGATGGTTCCGCCGGCGCCCACCGCGACGACCGAGCCGTCGGGGGTGGAGACCGTGACGCCGTGGAGGTCGGCGGAGGTGTTGCTGACGACGGACGACCAGACGCCGTCGGAGGCGCGGCGCAGCACCGTCCCTCCGGCGCCCACGGCGATGAGCGTCGACTGGCGCGAGGCGACGGCGTGGAGCTCGGCGGTCGATCCGGTGGACTCCGGCACCCAGCGGCGCTGCGCGGGGTCGAAGCGCAGTGCGGTGCCGCGGGCGCCGACGACCACCAGCGGGTCGCCCGAGGTGATGGCGTAGAGGTCGGCCTCGGTGCCGCTGGGCACGGGGGCCCAGGAGGTGGCCGACTCGGCGCGGAAGAAGATGCTCCCCCGGTCGCCGACGACCCAGGTTCCGCCGCCTGCGCGCACCGCCGCCCGCAGCAGGACCGGGCCGATGGGCGACGGGGGAGCCCAGCGCCCGCGGAGCGCGAGCGAGGGGGCCGAGGTCACCGCGGAGGGGCGCTGCGCGGCGCTCATGAACCCGACCGCCGCCCCGATCAGCACCACCATGGCGACGGCGGCGATGATCAGCCGGGGGGCGGCCGTGGTGGCCGGCGAGGCGCGGCCCTGGCGGAGGGAGTCGAGCTCGGTCTGGAGCTGCGCGTTCTGCTGTGCGAGCGCCTCGGCGCGCTGGAGCGCGGCCTCTCGTTCGTCGCGATAGTCACCCATGGCGCTACCCTAGCCGACGCCCGTCACCGCGTCCGCTCGGGGCGAAACCACTCCAGCAGGAAATCGCGGAACGCCTTCACCCTCCGGGGGATGTGCTTCGCCGCCGGGTACACCAGCCAGATGGGCGACACGGGCATCTCCCACTCCGGCAGGACCCGCACCAGCTTGCCCTCGGCCACGTCGACGGCGCCCACGAAGTGCGGCAGCTGCCCGACCCCCGCCCCCGCCCTCAGCGCCGCCCGGATGAACGCGAACTCGTTGCCCCCGATGCGCCCCTCGGCCTCGACTCTCGCGCTCTCTCCTCCGGGGCCGACCAGCGGCCAGGTGGCGCGGCCCTCCTTCGGGCGGAAGAGCACCAGGGTGTGGCCCGCGAGCTCCGAGGGCGCGCGGGGCGCCGGGCGACGGGCGAGGTAGCCCGGCGAGGCGAAGAGCTGGATGTTGCCGCTGGTGAGCTCGCGCGCGACCATCGACGGGTCGGTCACCCTGCGCACCGCCCGCAGCGCCAGGTCGAAGCCCTCGCCCAGCAGGTCGACGATGCGCGCCGAGAGGTCGACCTCGATGCGCAGCCCCGGGTGCCTCGCCGAGAAGCGCAGCACCAGGTCGCCCAGCGACGAGTCGACGAAGTCCGCCGGGGCGGTGAAGCGCAGCACGCCCTTGAGCTCCCCGGGGCGGTCGCCGATGGTGCCGGCGATCTCCCGCAGCCCGCTCAGGTGGGGGGAGGCCTGGGCGTAGAGCGAGCGGCCCTCGGCGGTGAGCGCCACCCGCCGGGCGCCACGCTCCAGCAGCCTCGCGCCCAGCGAGTCTTCGAGCCGGGTGAGCGCCCGGCTCACCGTCGACTTCGGGACACCTCGGCGCGCGGCGGCGGCGGTGAGCGAGCCCGCCTCCACCACGTCGACGAAGACCACCAGCAGGTCGAGGGAGGGAAGCGTTGCGCTCATGCAACGGATGCTGCCAACGGGTCACATCGGTGCGCAAGAGGCAACCATGACGCCACCGCGCGGCGCTGTGGTAGCGTCCGCGCCCCGTATTCGCTGGAGGTCCGATCGATGTTGAAGCCTGACGCCGCCATCGCGTTCTGCGAGCAGACCTGGGAGTCCGAGATCCTCCCGGTGATCCACGACTACATCCTCATCCCCAACAAGTCGCCCGCCTACGACGCCGACTGGAAGACCAACGGTCACATGGACCGCGCGGTCGCCCTGCTCGAGGGCTGGTGCCGCGCGCAGAAGATCCCCGGGCTCACCGTGGAGGTCGTGCGCCTGAAGAACGAGCAGGGCCACGAGCGCACGCCGGTGCTGTTCATGGAGATCCCCGCGACGGGCGGCGTCGAGGGCGACACGGTGCTGCTCTACGGCCACCTCGACAAGCAGCCCGAGATGGAGGGCTGGGAGCCCGGCCTCGGCCCGTGGACCCCGGTGCGCCGGGGCGACAACCTCTACGGCCGCGGCGGCGCCGACGACGGGTACGCCACCTTCGCGTCGCTCACGGCGCTGCGGCTGCTGCACGAGCAGGGCCTCGCCCACGCGCGCTGCGTGGTGCTCATCGAGGCCGACGAGGAGAGCGGCAGCACCGACCTCCCGGCGTACATCGACCACCTCGCGGCGCGCATCGGCCAGCCCTCGCTGGTGGTGTGCCTCGACTCCGGCTGCGCCAACTACGACCAGCTCTGGATCACCACCTCGCTCCGCGGGCTGCTGGGCGGGACGCTCCGGGTGGATGTGCTGGAGAACGGCGTGCACTCGGGCGACGCGAGCGGCGTGGTGGCGTCGAGCTTCCGCGTGGTGCGGCAGCTCCTCTCTCGCATCGAGGACGAGTCCACCGGGCGCATCAAGCTGGAGGAGCTGCACGTGGCCGTCCCCGCGGCGAGGCGGGCGCAGGCGGAGGCCGCGGCGAGCGCGCTGGGCGAGGTGATCTGGGGGAAGTTTCCCTTCGTGAAGGGAATGGTCCCGATGGGAGAGAGCGGCGCCGAGCGGGTGCTCAACCGCACCTGGCGCCCGACGCTCTCGGTGACCGGCGTCGACGGCATGCCCTCGCTCCAGAACGCCGGCAACGTGCTGCGCCCGTACTCGAGCTTCAAGCTGTCGATCCGGCTGCCTCCGGGGGTCGATCCGACGAGCGCGACGGCGGCGGTGAAGGAGACGCTGGAGAGCGATCCGCCGTACGGGGCGAAGGTGAGCTTCGAGGCGGAGAAGGGCGGGCCGGGGTGGGACGCGCCGCCCTTCGCGCCGTGGCTGGAGGCGTCCATCCGCGCGGCGAGCGAGACCTTCTTCGGTCAGCCCGCGATGTCCATGGGGGAGGGCGGCACCATCCCCTTCATGGGGATGCTGGGGGAGAAGTTCCCGCAGGCGCAGTTCCTGATCACCGGGGTGCTCGGCCCGGGGAGCAACGCCCACGGCCCCAACGAGTACCTGCACATCCCGACCTGCAAGCGGCTCACGGCCAGCGTCGCGGACGTGCTCGCGCGGCACTGCGTGCGCGAGCGGTAGGAGCCCTCTCAGGCCCCGAAGCGGTAGCCCAGCAACAGCATCGCGAGGAGCTGCGTCGACGCGCCGGCGTCGGTCATCACCTCGGCCGAGAGCCCCAGACGCCACCGCCGGCCGAAGCGCCGGTCGGCGGCGACGCGGGCGCGGTGCATCCAGGTGGGATAGGTGCCGCGGAGGAAGAGCCAGCGGTCGAGGCCGTAGGAGACGTTGGCGTAGAGCCAGCGCCCAAAAGGAACCTCCAGCCCGACGGTTCCGCCAGAGCCCGAGACGAGGTCACCGACGGACCATCGCGCGCGAGCGCTCACCCGGGAGCCCGCGCCGAGCAGGTCGTAGAGCACCGCGCCGACCTCGGTGGTCGAGCCCCACAGGCCCGTGTCGTCGTCGCTGATCCGGAAGGTGGCGTTGAGCCCGAGCTGCGGGCGAACCCTCGCCTCGACCAGCGCCCACGCGAAGCGCCGCATGGGGAGCGCGGTCTGGGAGGGCCACCGCGTCACCAGCGACATCGGGGTCGGGCTCTGGTCCATCCCGCCCAGCGCCTCGGCGCGGAGCCTCCCCCCGAAGAAGCGCACGCGGCCCTGAGCCAGCGCTCGCGTCACCCTCGGACCGGAGCCCGCGGTGCTGTCGGCAAGGGCGTCGAACACCACCTCCGCGGAGGTCTCGAAGAGCCGACCGTCGAGGCGACCGGAGAGCGATCCGAAGGCGCGGTCGACCCCGCCGCTCCAGCCGTCGACGACCCAGGTCGCGTCGAGCGTCAGCCGCAGCTCGCGCCCCGTCGACCACCGCCCGGACACCCCGGCGCGAGGGGCCGAGAGGCTGGGGCGACCGTCGACCGTGTCGGGTCGCATCCCCGCGAAGAACGACAGTCCGAGGTCGGGGAGCGGACGCACCGTGACGCGCGCCCCGTCGACCAGCCCCGTCGCGGTGCCCGGCGCAGGGTTCACCCGACCGAGGTCCAGCGCCCAGGTGCCGATGTCCCTCCCGGCGCGAAGGAGGTAGACGTCGAGCCTCGGGGTCGCGTGCTGGAAGGGCACGAAGAGAAGCTCCGGCGAGCCCGCCAGCCGCACGTCGAGCAGGTGGCTCCAGGTCCACCCCGCCCCGAAGTCGACCTCGAGCTGCGAGCTCAGGCCGATGTCGTGATAGCCGCGTGAGGTGCCCGTCGGGGAGCCCGCGACCAGCAGCCGCAGCAGCAGCTCTCCGCGGACCCGCCCTGCCGTCGGGGCGCGGCGCGATCCGTCCGGCGCCTCTCCTCGCGGCGTCGACTCGACCCTCGGCCACGGGGCCGTGTAGGCGGCGGCGTTCCACGGAGCCACCGGGGCGGGGGCCTCGCGGGCGGTGACCGCCTCGGCCGTGCTGGGCGCTGGCGCCGGGGGCAGCGCGAGCGTCGTCACCGCCGTCGGGAGCACTCCCCCCTCGCAGCGCAGCGAGGCCCGGTGCTCGGCCGCCGCGAGCACCACCCAGCGGGGACAGCTCTCCCCTGGCGTCTCGACCGTCATCCCATCGCGCAGACCCTCCGCGCGGCCCCGCTCGACGAAGACCGTGCGCTGCGTCGACGCCCTCACGGCGACCCTCGACGGCTGGGCGAGCCCGGCGCCCGCGAAGCTCAGCGCCCCGAGCGCCGCCGCGGCTGCGGTCGACCGCGGGCTCATCGCCGACCCCCCGCGTGGCAGCGGAGGCAGGTCGACGGGCCGTAGGAGTACTCCCCCTCGCCGAGGTGGAAGATGTCCGTGCGGCCCGCGGTGTGCGCGTGGCAGTTGGTGCAGTCGATGGCGCGGGGGTCGTCTTCGCGCGCGTGGCAGTCCGCGCAGTCGCCTCCGGCGTGCGGGGCGCGGTCGATGGGGTAGCTCGGGTGCGAGGCCACCGCGCGGCTCCAGCGCGTGGTGCCGTGGCAGCGGTAGCAGTCCCGGGGGAAGCCCCGCGCGGCGTGGTCGGGCTGTCGATCGTAGAGCACGGCGTGGCAGGTGTTGCAGTCCGTGCGGGCGACCTCCGCGGGGTGGTCGGCGCCGCCGCATCCCGCGAGGACCCGAGCGGTGAGCAGCGCGGCCGCGATGGAGCTGGGGCGCATCTCAGTCGGCCCTCCCGTTGGCGTGGCACATCCGGCAGGCGCGCGACTCGTAGGCGTAGTTGCGCACCCCTCGGTGATCGTCGTCGGTGCCGGCCCGCCCGTGGGCGTGGCAGTCGGTGCAGGTGAAGACGCGGATGTTGGTCGTGTCGGTGTGGCAGTTGTTGCAGGACAGCCCCGAGTGGTCGCCCCGCAGCGGGAAGAACATGTCGTGCTGCAGCCTCGCGGGCAGCCACCCCGAGGGGTCGTGGCAGGCGTCGCACGAGCGCAGGTTGGGGAAGCCCGAGTGGTCGACCCGCGAGCGGCGCTGGTCGCCGTCGTGGCAGCCGACGCAGGCCGTGGGGGTGTTGGGGTAGCGGCCCTCGGTGTGGCAGCCCTGGCAGCTCACCGCGGCGTGACGCCCGAGCAGCGGCCACCAGGTTCCGTGGTCGAAGAAGGCGGGGGACCACGCCAGGGGCGTGTGGCACTGGTCGCAGCCCGCGCGCAGGGGGCCCGTGTGCGGCGGGTGCGGGCGCCGCTGCGCGAGGGTCTCCTGGTGGCACCGGTCGCACTGCGCCACGGCGTCGCGGAAATCCCCCTGCGTGGCGCGGGTGTGGCAGCGCGCGCAGTCCTGCACCGCGTGGGCGCCGAGCAGCGGGAAGCGCGTGCGCTGGTGGTCGACGAGCAGGGTGTCGGGGGTCCAGGTGCGCGGGCTGTGGCAGCGGGCGCAGTCCTCGCCGAGCTGACCCCGGTGGCGGTCGGTGTGGCACTGGCCGCAGCGGTTCATGGGGCCGAGCGCGTCGCGGCCCTGGTGGCACCCGGCGCACGACACCCGATCGTGGGCGCCCGTCAGCGGAGCGCCGGTGATGGTGTGGTCGAAGCCCTGGGCGCTCGCGTCTCGGCGCATCGACCAGGCCCCGGTGCCATGGCAGCCCTCGCATCCTCGGGTGGCGTCCGCGAGCCTGCGCGCCGAGCTCCCCTCGGTCGCGGTGCGCGCCCCGTGGGGGTCGGCGTGGCATCGCCCGCAGGCGGGAGGCGTGTCGAGTCGGTACACCACCACCGGATCGCCCGTAGGCCCGGGGGTCGGCTGGTGACACCGGTTGCAGGCGAGCGACGCGTGGCGACCGTCGAGGGCGAAGCGCGCGCTGGCGTGGTCGAAGCCCGAGGCCGGGGTGAAGCTGGAACCCTGGTGGCAGCTCGCGCAGGGGCGAGGGGCGAACTGCCCGCGGTGCGAGTCGGCGTGGCAGGACGAGCAGTCCCGAGGCGTCCCGGCGAAGCGCGTGGGGGCGCCGGCGCGCTCGGGGGCGTGGCAGCGGGCGCAGGGGGCGTCGTGCTGACCCGTGAGGGCGAAGCCGGTGCGGGCGTGGGCCGCGACGTCGAAGGTCGATGGGCGCCACGCCGCCGGGGCGTGGCAGGACGCGCAGGCGCTCACGGGCCGCCCCTCGCGCACGAACTGCCCGCGGTGCACGTCCTGGTGACAGCCGCTGCAGGGGGGGCTGCCGCGGTCGAAGCCCGGGTCGGCGGTGGCGGTGGCGTGGCAGCTCGCGCAGGCCACGGCGCGGTGCGCCCCGTCGAGGGCGAAGCGGGTGCGCGCGTGGTCCTCGGCCTCGAAGCGGGCGCGGTGCCAGGTCGACTCGTCGTGGCAGGCCTCGCAGCGGCCCTGGTCGGGGCGGTCTCGGAGCTGCCCCGCGTGGGCGTCGCGGTGGCAGTCCTCGCAGCGGGCGTGGGCGATCCCTCGAAAGCGCCGCGACGACGACACCCGGGGCGAGTGGCAGCGCTCGCAGGCGACCTGCTGGTGGGCCCCGCGCAGCGGGAAGCCCGACCGGTCGTGGAAGTCGCGGTCTCGCGCCTCGCCTCTCGCCCTCAGCCAGGAAGAGACCGAGTGGCAGCGCGCGCAGTCGCTGCCGAGGGAGGGGGTGTGGCGGTCGCGGTGGCACGACGCGCACGCGGTGGAGGTCTCCCGGTCGAGGGCCGCACCGTGGCAGCGCGCGCAGTTCACCGACTGGTGGCCCCCGGTGAGGGCGAAGGTCTGCGGGGCGTGCCGCGCGCGGTCCCACACCAGGCGGCCCCAGGCCGTCTCGTTGTGGCAGGCGGTGCAGGGGCCGGCGCTGTCCATGCGGTCGGCGTGCGGGTCGCGGTGGCAGTCGTCGCAGCGAGCGAAGGCGACGCCCCGGTAGCTCGCGGGGTGGCCCGGCGTCGCCCCGGCGTGGCACTGCACGCAGGTCACCGTCGCGTGCGCCCCGCGCAGCGGGAAGCGCGCTCGGGCGTGGTCGAAGGCCTGCGACGCCCCGGCCCAGTCGGTGGTGGTGTGGCAGGTGCGGCAGTCGGCGCCGAGCGAGGGGCGGTGAGGGTCGTCGTGGCACGAGGCGCAGGCGCGCTGAAGCCCGAGGAAGCTGCGCGGCCGCTCGGCGACGGGCATCCGGGAGAGGATCGGGTCGCGCTGATACCGGGGCTGATGACACTGGGCGCAGCGCAGCCGGGCGTGCGCCCCGTCGAGGCCCCAGCCCGCGAGGCGCGCGTGGTCGAAGCGATCTCTCGCGCCCCCGGGCCAGCTCACCTGCGGAGCCGTGAGACCTCGGTGCTCGGCGTGACAGTCTTCGCAGGCCCGCCCTCGCACCCGGGCGTGGTAGCCCTGACCCGCGCTCACCCTCGCGGCGAGGCTCTGGTGACACTGGAGGCAGCGCCCCTCGGCGATGCGGTCGCCCTGGTCATGGCAGCGGACGCACTGGTCGACTCCCTCCAGAGCGCGGTGCGCGCGCGACAGCGGCCCCGGGCTGATCTGCCCGAGCGCGGCGCCGCACCACGCGAGCAGCGCCAGCGCGAGGGCCAGGACCGCGCTGCGAGAGCCGGGCCTCACAGGAAGAACCCGTACCCGAGGTACACCGCCACGGCGACGTGCAGGGAGGTCGCGACGAGCATGAGCAGCGCGAGGTCGCGGTGCAGCGTGCGCCACGCCGAGGCCGCGCGCTGGAGCAGCCCGAGGGCCTCGATGCGCACCACGTTGTCGGCGAAGCGGTGGGCGATGGAGCGTGCCGCGCGCGCTCGCTCGGTCGGCTCCGCGGCGAGGCTGCGGTCGACGGTGCTGAGCGCGTGGCGCACCCGGCGGCGGAGGCCGAAGGCCGCGGCGAGGGCGCGGAGGTCGTCCCGGAGCCCGCCGACGCGAGCGACCACCGAGCCGGACTGCGTGGCCGCGGCGTCGAGGACGTCGGCCGCGGTCGTCCCCGCGGGGCCGAGGGCTCGCAGCTCCATCGCGGCGCGGTCGACCTCCGCGGCGAGGTCTTGGAGCCCGCGCGCTGAGCCGTCTCGGGCGCGAGGAACCAGCCCGTAGAGGTACCTCCCCACGAGGCCCGAGAACACCACCACCAGCAGCGCCGCCGAGGCGACCGTGGCGGGCGCGCTACGCAGCGTGAAGGCGCTGTGCAAGAGCACCATCACCGGGCCCGCGACGCCGGACACGACGTGCCATCGCAGCCAGGCTCTCATCGAGCCGAAGCCGGCCTTCGCGGCGTAGCGACGGCGCACCAGGTAGCCCAGGTTCGACGCGATGAGCAGCAGCCCGATCGCTCCGAGCGGGTGCCCGAGCGTTCCCGAAGGGCGGAGCAGGGCGTGGAGGTGATCGCCTCGGCGAGAGAGCGTCGGGAGGAGGTAGTACCCCCGTCCCTCGGCCACGATCACCGCCGCCGCCATCGCGGTGCTGAGGGCAAGCAACACCGAAGGCCATCGCCAGGTATGTCGGCTTACGGATTTTTCTTTGCGAGCCATTCGCGCTATCTGCCGCAGGCAATCAGGTGGCGAGGAATCTGATCCGAAACACCGCGACCATCGAGGAAATTTCATTCGTTGTGGCAATAACGAGAGACATGAAATGAGACTTATTATCGCAGTGCACATCGGCCTCGCGCTGTTGATGGTCGCGGCGATGCTGTTCGATGCGTTGCGCAGGCGCCGCAAGGAGCTTCGCGCTCGTACGTCGCTGTCGGCGCTCCGCCACATCGAGTCGCCGCCGACGCTGCACCCGGTGATCGACCCGACGCGGTGCATCGGCTCCGGCGCGTGCGTCGCGGAGTGCCCGGAGAAGAAGCCGCTGGTGATGCTGAACGGCAGGGCCTTCCTCGCCGACGCCACGGGGTGCATCGGGCACGGGGCCTGCGCCGCGGCGTGTCCCGAGGGGGCGATCTCGCTGGTGTTCGGGACGAGCCGGCGTGGGGTCGACCTGCCGACGGTGAGTCCCCGCTTCGAGTCGAGCGCGCCGGGGGTCTTCGTGGTGGGCGAGCTCGGCGGCATGGGCCTCATCGCCAACGCCGTGCGGCAGGGCGTGCAGGCCATCGACGCGATCGCCTCGGAGCTCGACGGGGTGCGCTGCCCCGACGGGGTGGTGCCGGTGCTGGTGGTCGGGGCGGGTCCCGCGGGCATCGCCGCGGGGGTGGCGGCGAAGGCGAAGGGGCTGCGCGCGCGCCTGGTCGAGCAGCAGGGCGACCTCGGGGGCACGGTGCGGAGCTACCCCCGGGCGAAGGTGGTGATGACCCACCCCGTCGAGCTCCCTGGCTACGGGCGGGTGCGGCTGCGGCGCACCACGAAGGAGGCGCTCATCGAGCTCTGGCGCTCGGTGCTGGACCACACCGGGGTCGAGCCCGAGTTCGGGGTGCGCGTCGATGGCATCGCTCGCGAGGGCGACCTGCTCCGCGTCGACACCGACCGCGGTCCGATACGGGCGATGAAGGTGGTGCTGGCGGTGGGCCGCCGCGGGCGCCCGAGGCGCATCGGGGTCGAGGGCGAACACCTCGCGGCGGTGCGCTACGCCCTCGACGACGCGGCGCTCCACGGGGGCAGGCGCTGCGTGGTGCTCGGCGGAGGTGACAGCGCGCTCGAGGCCGCCCTCGCGCTGAGCGCGCAGCCCGGCACCGTGGTGACCCTCGCGCACCGGGGCAACGCCTTCGCTCGCGCGAAGTCCGAGAACCGGGAGCGCGTCGAGGCCGCCGAGCGACACGGCTCGCTGCGGGTGCTCCTCGGCCGCAGCGTGTCCGCCCTCGATGGCGTATCGATCACGCTACGAACGGCCGAGGGCGAGGCCGAGGCGGTCGCCGCCGACGAGGTGTTCGCGCTGCTCGGCAACGAGCTGCCGACCGAGCTGCTCGAGCGCTGCGGGGTGTCCGTTCGCACCTGGCGGGGAGAGGTCTACGCCCCCGCGATGCCCGAGGACTGAGCCATCGCCTCTCAGGCCCCGTAGGTGCGCCGCAGGTACGACACGATCTCCGCCGACTCGAACATCGCCGCGCCGGTGTTCGGGTCGACCAGGTAGGGCACCATCATCTTGCCGCTCAGCGCCTCGAAGGCCGCGCGCTTCGGCGAGCCCTTCGCCACGTTGTGGAGCACGTACGGGATCTCCAGCTCGCAGAGCGCCTCTCTCGCGAGGCGGCTGTAGGGCGAGACCTCGAAGCTGTACAGCTCCAGCGGCCGGGCGGGCGCCTTCGAGGGCCTCGCGGCGCGCCCGTGGCCCGCGCGGAAGGCCGAGCCCAGCGCCGAGCTCAGCATGGTCAGCGGGCCCAGCGAGAGCGCCAGCGGGACCGTCCCGTCGCCGTAGGTCTTCGCCAGGTAGCGGTTGATGTCGTCGCTCTCGTAGAGCGCCGTCCCGGTGTTGGGGTCGACCAGGTAGGGGAACATCGCCCGACCGCCGAGCTCCTTCGCCTTCGGGCGGAAGCGGGTCCCGTCGCGGGGGCAGGGGTAGACCATCGCGTCGAGGTCGAGCACCGAGAGCATCTCCCGCACCTTGCGGCAGAAGGGGCAGGCCTCGAACTCGTAGAGCTCGAGCAGCTTCTCGGGCTGGGGCCCCGTGTGGGCGACGGACCATCCGTGGCCCAGGCGGGCGACGCCGACGAGGGAGGAGGTGGCGACATCGAGGGTGCGGTTCATGGCACGGCAGGGAGTACCACCGGGCGCCCCTCGTGTGGCTCATTCCCCGCGCCGTGTAGCGAGAATGATGCTTCGGATGACGCCGCGGAGACGGTAGTCTCGCGGCTCACTGGCGACGTGGCGAGGACTGCGCCAGACAGCGTCAGGAAAGGATCCTCGCTCCTCCCGATGACGCCCTGCCGACCGCCGCCTCCGCCCTTGCCCCATCGCGCCGAGATCCACGCCCCGGGGGCGCCCTAGACGGTGCCGAAGCGCCGCTGGTGGATCGTGGTCGTGGGCGCGCTCGCCGTCGCGGCGCTCGTGCTCGCCCTGCGCTATCGCACGACGTCCCGTCAGCAGGGCGCCTCCGCCGCCCGCGACGCCGCGGCCGCGAGGGACCGTCCGGTCCCGGTGCTGGTCGCCACGGTCGAGCGGCGTGACGTCCCGCTCTACCTGGAGGGCCTCGGCACCGTCGCCGCATACAACACCGTCACCGTGCGCCCCAGGGTGGAGGGCCGCCTCGACGCCGTGCGCTTCACCGAAGGGCAGACGGTGCGGCGCGGCGACCTCCTGGCGCAGATCGACCCGCGGCCCTTCGCCATCGCGCTCCGTCAGGCCGAGGCCGTCGTCGCTCGCGACCGGGCGCTCGTCGCCTCCAACCGCCGCACCCTCGAGCGCAGCCGCTCGCTGCTCGACCAGCGCTTCGCCGCGCAGGCCGACGTGGACGCCGCCCTCGGGGCCTTCGAGCAGTCGCAGGCCAGCCTTCGCGCCGACGAGGCCCAGGCCGCCGCCGCGAGGCTCAACCTCGACTACGCGCGCATCACCTCGCCCATCGACGGGGTCACCGGGCTGCGGCAGGTCGACCCGGGCAACGTCGTCCGCCCCTCGGACGCCAACGGCATCGTGCTGGTGAGGCAGATCGATCCCATCGCGGTGATGTTCACGCTGCCGCAGGACGAGCTCCCCCGCATCGCGGCGGAGATGGCCCGGGGAGAACTCTCCGTGGAGGTCTACAGCCGCGACGGGTCCACCCGACTGGGCCTAGGGGCGCTGGCGGTGCTCGACAACCAGATCAACCAGGCGACGGCGACGCTGCGCCTCAAGGCCGTCTTCGCCAACCCGGCGAGGGCCCTCTGGCCCGACCAGTTCGTCAAGACGCGGCTGCTGCTCACCACCGTGCGAGGCGCGCTGGTGGTCCCCGCGGCGGCCGTGCAGCGAGGCCCGCAAGGCACCTTCGCGTACCTGGTCTCCCCCGATCAGCGGGTGGCCGTGCGCCCGGTGCGGGTCGATCGCATCGAGGGCGAGCAGGCCCTCATCGCCGGCGGCCTGAGCGCGGGCGACCAGGTGGTCGTCGAGGGCACGAGCCGGCTGCGCGCTGGCGCCAGGGTGCAGACCCGCGACGGCGGCGGTCGCGGTGGTCGCGGCGCCCCGAGGAGCGCGGCCCCTTGAGCAGCCTCTCCGAGCCCTTCATCCGGCGTCCGGTGGCCACCTCGCTGCTGATGGTGGCGCTGCTGCTGGTGGGGCTCGTGGCCTTCCGTCAGCTCCCGGTCGCGCCGCTGCCGCAGGTCGACTACCCCACCATCGTGGTGTCGACCTCGCTGCCCGGGGCCAGCGCGGAGACCATGGCCTCGTCGGTCACCGCGGCGCTCGAACGCCAGCTCGGGGCGATGCCCGGGCTCTCGCAGATGACGTCCATGAGCAGCTTCGGGACGTCGCAGATCACCCTGCAATTCAGCCTCGATCGCCCCATCGGCGCCGCCGAGCAGGACGTCCAGGCGGCCCTCAACGCGGCCTCCTCGCTCCTGCCCCGCACGCTCCCCTCGCCGCCCACCTACAGCCGTAGCAACCCCGCCGACACGCCGGTGCTCACCCTCTCGGTGTCGTCGCGCTCGCTGCCGCTCACCCAGGTCGACGACCAGGCCGACTCCATCCTCGCGCAGAAGATCTCCCAGGTGGTGGGCGTCGGGCTCGTCACCCTCAACGGCCGACAGAAGCCCGCGGTGCGCGTCCAGGTCGACCCCGCGGCCCTCGCAGGGACCGACCTCACCCTCGAGGACGTGCGCGCCGCCCTCGCCGCCGCCAACGTGCACCAGCCCGCCGGGAGCATCGACGGCCCGAGGCAGAACTACACCCTCGCCACCAACGACCAGCTCACCTCCGCGGAGGGCTTCCGCTCCGTGGTGCTGGCCTGGCGCAACGGCGCGCCCGTACGGCTGCGCGAGGTCGCCCACGTGGTCGACGCCGCGGAGAACGCCCAGCTCGCAGGGTGGGCCAACGGGCAGCGCGCGGTGATCCTCAGCGTGCAGCGCCAGCCCGGGGCCAACATCATCGAGGTCACCGACCGCATCAAGGCGCTGCTCCCCCGGCTGCGCGCCGCGCTCCCCCAGGGCGTCGAGGTGGCCATCGTGAGCGACCGCACGGAGACCATCCGGGCCTCCGTCGAGGACGTGGAGTTCACCCTGGTGCTCACCATCGGCCTGGTGGTGCTGGTGATCTTCCTCTTCCTCCGCAACGTGAGGGCGACGGTGATCCCCGGGGTGGCCGTTCCGCTCTCGCTGGTCGGCACCTTCGGGGTGATGTACGCGCTCGGCTACTCGCTCAACAACCTCACGCTGATGGCCCTGACCATCTCCACGGGCTTCGTGGTCGACGACGCCATCGTGGTGACCGAGAACATCGCCCGATACATCGAGGAGGGCGAAGACCCCTTCGAGGCCGCGCTCAAGGGCGCGAAGCAGATCGGCTTCACCATCGTGTCGCTCACCGTGTCGCTGGTGGCGGTGCTGATCCCGCTGCTCTTCATGGGCGGCATCATCGGGCGGCTGTTTCGCGAGTTCGCGGTGACGCTCGCCGCGGCCATCGGCGTCTCCGCGGTGCTCTCGCTCACGCTCACCCCGATGATGGCGGCCTGGCTGCTCAAGCCCGAACCGTCGCCCGAGCAGCGGGGCCGTCTCTACGAGGCGTCCGAGCGGGTCTGGGGCGCGACCATCGCGGCCTACGACCGCGGGCTGCATTGGGTGTTCTCGCACCAGCGCGCCACGCTGCTCAGCGCCGTCGCGACGCTGGGGCTCACGGCGCTGCTCGCGGTGGCGGTGCCCAAGGGCTTCTTCCCGCAGCAGGACACCGGGCTGATCGTGGGCGTGACCGAGGCGTCGCCGGACGCCTCCTTCGAGCGGATGAGCGAGCGCCAGCAGGCGGTGGCCGATGTGGTGAGGCTCGACCCTGACGTGGCCAGCGTGGTGTCCTTCATCGGCGCCGACGGGACCAACCCCAGCACCAACACCGGGCGGCTCTCGATCACGCTCAAGCCCCGCGGGGAGCGGGACGCCGACGCGGAGACCATCCTCGCGAGGCTCCAGCGCAGCCTGCAGCGCGTCGAGGGCGTGAGCGTCTACCTCCAGGCCGTGCAGGACCTCCAGGTGGACACCCGCACCGCGCGCACCCAGTACCAGTACACGCTCGAAGACTCCGACCCCGACGAGCTCGCCGAGTGGGCCCCTCGGCTCATGCGCGAGCTCCGCGGGCTGCGCGACCTCACCAGCGACCTGCAGGGCACCGGGCTCGCGCTGGCGGTGCACGTCGACCGCGACACGGCCTCCCGCATGGGCGTCACGGCGCAGGTCATCGACGACACCCTCTACGACGCCTTCGGTCAGCGGCAGGCCTCGCTGATCTTCACGCAGCTCAACCAGTACCGGGTGATCCTGGAGCTCGCCCCGGAGCACCAGCGAGACGCCAGGGCGCTGGAGCGGATCTATGTGAGGGCGCAGGGCGGGGGGCTGGTCGCGCTCTCGGCCTTCTGCCGCTTCGAGCAGCGTCCGTCGCGACTGGCGGTGATGCACCAGGGGCAGTTTCCGGTGGTCACCCTCTCCTTCAACCTCCGCCCCGGAAGCTCCCTCGGAGAGGCCGTCGAGCTCATCGCCGCGGCCGAGCGCCGCATCGGGATGCCCCCTGGAATCCGCGCGCAATTCCAGGGCGCGGCGCAGGCCTTCCAGGAGTCCCTGGCGAGCCAGGGGGCGCTCATCGCCGCGGCGCTCATCGCCGTCTACATCGTGCTGGGCGTGCTCTACGAGAGCTTCATCCACCCGGTGACGATCCTCTCCACGCTGCCCTCCGCGGGGGTGGGCGCCTTCGCCGCGCTGCTGCTCACCGGCACCGAGTTCAGCGTCATCGCCCTCATCGGCGTGGTGCTCCTCATCGGCATCGTGAAGAAGAACGCCATCATGATGATCGACTTCGCGCTGGAGGCCGAGCGCGACGAGGGCCTCTCCCCGCAGGAGGCCATCCACCGGGCCTGCCTGTTGCGCTTCCGCCCCATCATGATGACCACCCTCGCCGCGCTGCTGGGCGCGCTCCCGCTGGCGCTGGGCCACGGCACCGGCTCGGAGCTTCGCCGCCCGCTGGGCATCGCCATCGTCGGCGGCCTGCTGGTGTCGCAGCTCCTCACGCTCTTCACCACGCCGGTGATCTACCTCTACATGGAGCGCGCCCGCGCCTGGGTGGCGAGCAGGCCGTGGCGGGGGCAGTGAGCGTCGGCCCCCTCACCCGCGCTGCCGCGCGCCCTCACCCCCGCGGGGCGGGGGCAAGGGCTCCGACCTCTGCGACACGAGCGCTAACCTGTCAGCACCCTGAGCCCTTGCCCCCGCCTCGCGGGGGTGAGGGCGCGCGGCAGCGGGGTGAGGGGGCCGACGCGCGGCCATGGCGGAGCCCGTGAGCCTCTCGTCGCCCTTCGTCCACCGCCCGGTCGCGACGGCGCTTCTGGCGCTGGCGGTGCTGCTCGGCGGGGCCGCGGCGTACACCCGCCTCCCGGTGGCGCCGCTGCCGAGGGTCGACTTCCCCACCCTCTCCGTGAGCGCCTCGCTCCCCGGGGCGAGCCCGGAGATCATGGCCTCGGCGGTCGCCACGCCCCTCGAGCGCCGCCTCGGGCGCATCCCCGGCGTCGCCGAGATGACCTCCAGCAGCACGCTCGGGTCGACCAGCGTCACGCTCCAGTTCGACCTCAGCCGCGACGTCGCCGACGCCTCTCGCGACGTGCAGGCCGCCATCAACGCCTCCCTCGGCGAGCTCCCTCCCGGGCTCCCCAGCCGGCCGTCGTTTCGCAACTTCAACCCCTCCGACGCGCCGGTGCTGATCGTCTCCCTCACCTCCGACGAGCTGCCGCTCCCGCAGCTCTTCGACCAGGCCAACACCGTGCTCGCGCAGCGCATCTCTCGCGTCGAGGGCGTCGGCCAGGTGATGGTGGGCGGCGGCCAGCAGCCCGCCGTGAGGGTGCAGGCCGACCCCGTGGCGCTCGCGGGCGTCGGGCTCTCCCTCGAAGACGTGCGCGCCGCCCTCGCTCGCTCCACCGTCGACCAGGCCACCGGGTCGGTCGGCAACGCGTCGCAGGCCCTGGCCATCGAGCCCGACGACCAGCTCCACGGCGCGGCGGCGTTTCGCCCGCTGGTGCTCTCCTGGCGCGACGGCGCCCCGGTGCGGCTGCGGGACGTCGCCCGGGTCATCGACGACGTGGAGAACAACCGCGCCGCCGCCTGGGCCGACGGCCGCCGCGCGGTGGTGCTCATCATCCGCAAGGAGCCCGGCGCCAACGTCATCGACGTCATCGCCCGCGTCCGGGCGCTGCTCCCCTCGCTGGCGGCGGCCATCTCGCCCTCGATCCGCGTCGACGTGGCGGTCGACCGGGCGAACACCATCCGCGCGTCGGTGCGCGAGGTCGAGCACTCGCTGCTCATCAGCGTGGCGCTGGTGGTGCTGGTGGTCTTCGCCTTCCTCCGCAGCGCCCGCGCGACGCTCATCCCCAGCGTGGCCGTCCCGCTCTCCCTGGTCGGAACCTTCGGGCTGATGTACGCGCTCGGCTACTCGCTCAACAACCTCACGCTGATGGCGCTCACCGTCTCCACGGGCTTCGTGGTCGACGACGCCATCGTGGTGACCGAGAACATCACCCGCTACATCGAGGCGGGAGACCGCCCCGTCGAGGCCGCGCTCAAGGGCGCGAAGCAGATCGGCTTCACCATCGTCTCCATCACCGTGTCGCTGCTGGCGGTGTTCATCCCCATCCTGCTGATGGGCGGCATCGTGGGCAGGCTCTTCCGGGAGTTCGCCGTCACCCTGAGCGTGGCCATCGCCCTCTCCGCGGTGGTCTCGCTCACCGTCACCCCGGCGATGTGCGCCCGGCTCCTCGAGCCCGCCTCGGAGCGCTCCCAGGGGTGGCTCTACCGGGTGTCCGAGCGCGCCTTCCAGCGGATGCTCGGGGCCTACGCGTGGAGCCTCGACCTGGTGCTGCGCTTCCGCAGGGTCACCCTGCTGGTCATCCTCGGCGCCGTCGCGCTCACGGCCTGGCTCGGCTACGTCATCCCCAAGGGGCTCTTCCCCCAGCAGGACACCGGCCAGCTCATGGGGGCCGCCGAGGCCCCGCAGGACGTGTCCTTCCTCACCACCCGCGACCGGCTGGAGCGAGTCTCCAGGGCCGTGCTCGTCGACCGCGACGTGCGCCACGCGGTGGCCTTCATCGGAGGCGGCTCCCGAGGATCATCCGGGATGCTCTTCGTCGAGCTCAGGGAGAAGCCCGCGCGCACCGCGAGCGCCGACGAGGTGATCGCCCGGCTGCGCCGCACCCTCGGCCGCGTCCAGGGGATCACCGTCTTCCTCCAGTCGGTGCAGGACGTACGCATCGGGGGGAGGGCGTCGCGCACGCAGTACCAGTACACCCTCGAAGACGCCGACCTCGACGAGCTGCGAACCTGGGCCCCGAGGCTGCTCTCGGCCCTTCGCGGGGTGAGAGAACTCCGCGACGTGGCCACCGACCAGGAGAGCGCCGGGCTGGCGCTGGCCATCGAGGTCGACCGCGACACCGCGGCGCGCCTGGGCGTCTCGATGCAAGGCCTCGACGAGACCCTGGCCGACGCCTTCGCGCAGCGGCAGGTCGCCATCACGCACACGGAGCTCAACCACTACCGGGTCATCCTCGAGGCGCCCGCGTCGATGCAGCAGGGCCCCGAGTCCATCGAGCGGATCTATGTGCGAGGCCGAGGGACGGCGCTGGTCCCGCTGGGGGCGATCGCCCGGGCGACGCCTGGCGTCCTGCCGCTCTCGGTCAACCACCAGGGGCAGTTTCCTGCGGTGACGCTCTCCTTCAACCTGGCCCCCGGCGTGTCGCTGGGTCAGGCCGTCGAGGCCATCTCCGCCGCCGAGCGCCGCATCGGCCTGCCCGCCGGGGTGAGGGCGAACTTCCGGGGCACCGCGCAGGCCTTCCAGGACTCGCTGAAGAGCCAGCCGATGCTCATCCTGGCGGCGCTCATCGCGGTCTACCTGGTGCTCGGGATGCTCTACGAGAGCCTGGTGCACCCGGTGACGATCCTCTCCACGCTGCCCTCCGCGGGGGTGGGCGCGCTCGCGGCGCTGCTGCTCACCGACACCGAGTTCAGCGTCATCGCCCTGGTCGGCGTGGTGCTCCTCATCGGCATCGTGAAGAAGAACGCCATCATGATGATCGACTTCGCGCTGGAGGCCGAGCGCGACGAGGGGCTCTCCCCCCACGACGCCATCCGCAAGGCCTGCCTGTTGCGCTTCCGCCCCATCATGATGACCACCCTCGCCGCGCTGCTGGGCGCGCTCCCCCTGGCGCTGGGCACCGGCACCGGGGCCGAGCTCCGCCGCCCGCTGGGCATCGCCATCGTCGGCGGCCTGCTGGTGTCGCAGATGATCACGCTCTTCACCACGCCGGTGATCTACCTGGCGCTCGACCGCTACACCCGCCGCGCGAAGCGCTCCGCCGGGGGGAGTGTACGCTCCGGTGCCGATGGCTCGTGAACGCCGGTGGATGGTGGTCGCCTTCGTCGCCTGCGCGCTGCTGGCTGCGGCGGTGTGGCGATGGTCCGGCGCGCTCCCCTCGGGAGGCATCGCGACGCGACGGCCGGACGGAGAAGGCGCCTCGCTCACGGCCGACCGGAGCGCTGCTTCGGGGACGGCGCCGTCGGGCGCTCGCGACGCGGGGAGCTTCAGGCCCCCCTCGGCGACGGTGCACGACCGCGCGGTGAGAGACGACATCCGGGCGCGCATCCTCGCGGCCTGGCTCTCGGCGCTGCCGGAGGTCGACGCGGGCTTCGACGCGGGCCTCGCCGTACACATCCCGATGCCCGTCCTCGACGGCGGAACGGTCGACCCGAGCTACCTCCGAGAGCGCATCACCGAGGACTTCGTCCCGATGGCGAGGGCCTGTTACGAGCAGCTCCTCGGGCGGCGTCCCGACGCTTCGGGGAGGGCGCTGGCGGAGTTCGTGATCATCGGCGACGAGCGGCTGGGCGGGGTCGTCGACGAGGTGACCGTCCAGCCTGGCGACGGGGGCCTCGCCGACGAGGGCTTCGCCACCTGCCTGAGGGAGTCGATGTACACCGTGGCCTTCCGCCCGCCTCCGGGCCGCGGGTCACTGCGGGTGCGCTATCCGTTCATCTTCCGGCCCGAGGACTCCGGCGCCGGGCGGTGAGCTCAGCGCCAGCGGATCTCCACGCTGCCAAAGCCCAGTCCCCTCACCAGGCTGCCGACGGTCTGCGCGGCGCTGGTCTTCGCCCGATCGAGGATGCCGGACTCCAGCGCGCCCTGGGTGATGGAGCGCTCGGCCTCGAGGCGGGCCCTCGTCTCCAGAGCCTCGGCGCGGCGGGCGAGCAGGTCGGTGCTGCGGCTGTGGACGTGCGTGTGCTCGCTGTCGAGGCGCGCGTGGAAGATCTGCGGCGCAGGGAGCGTCAGGGTCACCTGGCGCGAGGCCCTGTCGACGTGGACGTCCTCGGGGCGTAGCGAGGCGAGGTCGACGCCCGCGATCACCTCCCCGACCGCCACCAGCAGGATCGAGTCCTCCGCGTGCACCAGCCCGAAGGCGTGCTCCTGCTCCTCGCGCAGGTCGATGACCCGCTCCATGTGGAAGGTGACGCTCTCCAGCCGGGCCAGCTCCTGCACCGAGCGCAGCACGTTGGGCGTGGGGCGCACCACCGTGGTGGTGGTGCTGGCCGAGGGCGCGGGCCTCGCCGTGTAGGCCGTGGTGGCCACCGAGGCGGCGACCGAGGCCGAGACGATCAACAGTGCGCCCGCGGCGCCAGAGAGGAGCTTTGCCATGGGTGTTGCGAGGCAGTGTACGCCGCCGGGGCGAGCGCGCTCACAGTCGCCCATGGCGAGGATCACATCGTCGAGAGGAAGGCCCGCAGCGCCGAGCGCTCGGGGGCCGGGAGGTCGATGCCGAATACGTGTCCAGGTATGGCTCCCACCCCTCTGGCTCCCGGGTAGTCGTCGCGCAGCCGCGCGGGGTCGAGCAGCGCGTCGAGGCCCGCGACGGAGCCGTCGTGGAGCAGCCACCGCCTCGCCCCGACGCCCCGCAGCGAAGGAACCCGATAGGCGCCGGTGCCCCGCGTGGGAGAGCGGGCAAGGGAGGGATCGGTGCCGACCTCATCCGCCGCGACGAGCCCGCCGCCGTAGGTGGGAGGCGCGTGGCATCCCCCGCAGCGAGCGGCGAAGACCGCGGCGCCGGGGTGGTCGACGCGCGGCGCGGGGAGCGAGTCGGCCAGCGAGTCGAGGTAGAGCGCGAGGCCGAGCGCCACCTCCCTCGGGGGCCGCACCGCCTCGTGGTGCGAGGTGATGAGCAGGGTCTCGATGCGTATCGCCAGCGCCGAGAGCGAGCGGCGGCGCACCGCCCCGGAGCGCTGGAGATGGGACTGCTCTCTCACGGCGCGCAGGTCGGGGATGGCGATGGGCTCTCGTCCATCGTCGGTCGTGACGTCGACGCGGCCGGGGCCCCACCGTCGCAGCCGCCCTTCCTCCGCCGGGGGGATGGTGGGGTTGCTGTCGGCGCCGAGGGCTCCCAGGTCGAGGGCGCCGTTGGCGAGCCCAGGGACGGCGTTGCCCTCCGCGTCGGGAGCGCGGTGGCAGGTGGCGCAGGAGTAGGCGAGGCCGACGGTTCCGTCTGCGAGGGCGACCCTCAGCAGCCCGCCGACATGGCCGTCGGCGCTGGTCCAGAAGCCGTAGCGGGCGGCGGCCCCGGGAGCCCGGAGCGTGGCCTCGACGGTGGTCGACGCGAGCATCGCGGGGTAGCGGGAGAAGGCCTCCTCGCCGAGGGAGAGCAGCGAGGCCCGATCGGTCGAGCTCGGGAGCTCGAGCGGTCTCAGCGGCGTCGCGGAGGGGACGAGCGGCGCGGCCGGGGGGTTCCACACCGGGCGGAGGGACCAGTCGCGGGCGTCGCCGCTGTCATAGCGAGCGAGGCGCAGCCGGGCGTAGTCGTTGTCCGCGGTGGTGAGCGAGGCGACGAGCTCGGCGCGGCGAAACGCCCGGTCGGTCAGGTAGCGCTGCGCCTCGGAGGCCCCGGGGTCGCCCCCGCACGAGGCCGCCGCGAGGCAGAGCGCCGTGACTAGCCGACGCATCCCTGGTTCGAGCAGCGCCAGTGGCCCACCTGGCGCGAGTACATGCAGTAGGGCCGCTGTCCCACGAAGCCCGCGTCGAGGCCGAGGCAGTCCTCGTCGTCGATGCACTCGTCCGCGGGCGTGTGGCAGTAGTAGCCGACGAGGCCGCCGTACTCGCCGCAGTCGCCCAGCGTCGGGGAGCAGTACCCGCCCGCGCCGCAGTTGGCGTCGACCTGGCAGTTGCCCCCGAGGCACACGTTGGCGCCCGCCGCGCCGCGCGACGCGAGGCGGCACTCGCAGGGGCCTCCCGCCATGCACTCGCTGTCGGTGGAGCAGACGTCGTAGTTGCAGCGGCAGCCGTCGTGGGAGTTGCCCACGCAGCGACCGTTGGTCCCGGTGGTGCAGTCGCTGTCGGCGGCGCAGGTCCCCCCGGGGATGGAGCCTCCCTCGCAGCTGCTCGGCGGCCGAACCGAAGGGCACGTCATCGCGCTCGCCCGGTGCCGTCGAGGAACCCTCCCCGGCATCGGGACATCGACCGGGGGGACATCCATCGCGGGAACGTCGGTCGAGGGCACGTCCGAGCCGGGGCCGGCATCACCCGCGGTGGTCACCGAGGAGCCGCAACCGAGGGGGAGGGACAGCGCGGCGATGGAGGTCAGGAGAAGGATGGTGCGATGGGACATCGGGGGCTCCTCGCTGGCGGAGGGTACGAGAGGAGCGGTCAGTGGAGCGAGGGGCTTCGCGTGGCGAGCAGGGCGAGCAGCCGGTCGAAGTCCACGGGCTTCACCAGGTGGTGCTCGCATCCCGCGTTGCGGGAGCGCTCCCGGTCTTCGGGGCGGCCGTAGCCCGACACGGCGATGAGCATCGGGGCCGAGCGCTCGGCGTTGGCGTGTAGCACCTGGGCCACCTCGAGCCCGTGCATCCCCGGGAGGCCGAGGTCGAGCAGCACCACGTCGGGCCGATCTCTCTCCACCGCGGCGAGCGCGCTGGGGCCGTCGGCCGCGGTGGTGGCGTCGTGGCCGTACATCTTGAGCATCTCCGCGGTCATCTCGGCGACGTCGTCGTTGTCGTCGACCACGAGGATTCTCAAGGGCACGACGTGGCTCAGGCTGGGATCAGGAGGATGCATGGGAGGAGCGGAGTCTAAGCTCGGCTTTGTCCCGTGCAAGACGCGGTCGGCATTCGCGTCAGCGTCGCACTCAGGCGGGGAGAGGTCACGGACGCGACGATCAGATCTTGGGAGAGCGATGCGAGATGCCCGGGGTGCGCGGCCTGGTGCCGGTGGTGCCCGCGCCGCCGCCCTTCGAGGACTCGTCGGCCCTGGCGTCGCGCCCGTCGGGGGTCACGATGCGGCCGCTCGACTCGACGTGCTGCGCCACCTCGCGGGCCTTGTTCTCCACCTGCTCGACCGCGTCGTGGGCCCTGGTCTCGACCTGCTCGACGACCTCGGTGGCGTCGCGCCGGAGGCTCTGCAGGGTGCGGCGCAGCGCGTCGCGGTTCTGCGCGCCGTTGCGAGGCGTGAGCAGCAGCGCGACCCCGGCGCCCACCGCGGCGCCCGCGGCGATCAGCCCGACGCCGGTCATGATGCGGGACATGGTGCTGGGTCGGCGCTGGAGGTTCATCGCGCCGAGCGCCCACTGCATCGGGACCGACGGGTTCATCGCCGAGGTCAGGGCCTTCACCGAGCTCGCCGTGGCGATGACCTTGCCGAGCGTGGTGAGCTTGTCGGCGACGGTGTTCACCGGGGCGGAGTGCATGATCTTCGACGCGTTGCGGGACACGTCCTTGCCCACGCTCCGGCTGGTGTCACGGGTGCTGGACGCGATGTCGGACAGGTTGGACTTCATGCTGTGAAGGTTCATGGGGTGTCTCCGTTCTGCTGCGCTGGTGGTCTGTGAGCTGCGGTTGCTTGCTGCTGTGCGATCTATCGTCGTTCGGGATGCGACGGGCGCTCGGGGACGAGCGGGAGCGGCTTGTCGTTGCGGCCCACCTCGGCCCCGATGCCCCGGTGGTCGCCGGACTGGGCCTCGTCGGCCATCGCGGCGTAGGGGGCGGAGTTGCCTCCCTCGGAGACGAAGCGGGAGATCTCGTCGTCGGTGCGGTCGCGGTCGTAGCCGTAGGTCTTCGCGATGCGCTGGGAGAGCTCGTCGTAGCGCCCCCCGACGGCGTCCACGTCCTCCTTCGACAACTTGTGGAAGGTCGTCTGGACCTTGTCCTTGAGCCGGCTCCACTCCTGCGCAAGGCGATCGCGGATGGAGTCGATGGCGTGATGCTCGGAGCGAGGGTCGATAGGGTTCAGGGGCATGGCGGTATCTCTCCTGCCTTTCATGATCCGGTGCTGTGTATCCGCGGGGACGGCGATGGTCCGCAGCGGTGGTCTGCGTTGCCTCAGCAGCATTGATGCCGAGCGAAATGTCGTGCGATGGCGCCCTACCGGTGAGCATTCCCGCCACAACGTGGCGGATCTGGATGAGCGCTCTCCAGAGGCGCCGCGACAGGCGTCAGGTGAACTCGCGGAAGGGCGACGGGAGGGGGGAGATGGGCTCCGGGGGAGCGATGCCCGGAGGGGGCAGCGTGGCCTCGCGGGGGCGCAGCGCGCCGGGGTCTACGGTGACCGGCTCGGTCACGAAGTGGGGCGACTCGGACACCCGCTCGGGCTCGTCGTACTCCTCCGAGCGCGCCTCGAAGAGCTGGTGCAATCCCCCGCTCGCAGCCTCGTGGGCGATGGACGCCACGAGAGAGCCGAGCGCGTCGGTGACGAGCCGCTTGAACAGCGAGGGCTGCGGCGGCATCGCGTACTTGAACCACGCCCGCTGCAGCACCCGGAGGGGCCTTCTGCGCTCGCGCTGACGGTGCTGGATCACGATGCCCAGCGCGACGACGGTGACGCCGCCGACGAAGGCCCCGATGAGCGCGGTGCGGACGCGCTCGCCGGCGGGCGACGACAGCTCCGTGTGCTCCGGAGGCGGGGACGAGGTGTGCGGGAGGAGCGCGGCCACGTCGTGGACGACGTCGGTGATCGCGTGGCGCTTGCGGTCGAGCGCGTCGAGCGCGCGCACCAGGCGCTGGATGATGAGGTCGCGCTTGCGCACGACGAGCTCGTGGTGGGTCGTCTCGTGGTCCTGGCTCTCGATGCTCATGCGATCCCCTCCTTGATCAGCGCCATGTCCGAGAGCACCCGGACCCGGGTCTCCTCCATCGGGTTCTTCGGGAGGGCGCCGTAGCCGATGGCCGCCGCCACCGCCGCCAGCGCCACGAAGCCACCGCCCACCGCCGCGGCGACCCCCGCGGTGCCGCCGAGCGCGAACACCAGCGCCACGGCGAAGAGCGCCAGCGCGATGAGGACGGCGACCGCCGCCACCCCGAAGGCGATGGCCGCGAACAGCGCCGATCGCAGCTGCCCGCGCACCTCGTCGGTCGCGAGCTCGACCTCCAGCTTCACCAGCTCCCGGACGTCGCTCACAGCATCTCTCAGCAGCTCCGCCACGGGCGGATCGTTCAACTCCGCAGGCTTCATCAGGGCTCTCCTTGGTTGCACGGATGCCTGACTGCACGCTGCGTACCGTAGGGACGCGCGTGGCTCAGGCGTCGGCGCTCGCCAGGGCCCGCTTCAGGGGGAGGGGATGAGCGCGAAGTCGCGCTCCGAGGAGGCCACCGCGTCCGAGGCGTACTGCGACGAGCTCATCCACTCCCGCAGCTCGGGGTTGATCGGCGCGCACATCCTGGTCGGCTGCCATCGCCACGGGGCTCCGTCGAGGGTGACCTCGCCGCGGGCGATGGCCCACGAGGCGTCGCGTCGGCTGAGCGAGCGCGTGGCGTGTCGCAGCGCGAGGAAGGTGCCCTCGTCGTGGGGATCGAGCGGGCGAAACCACGGGTGATAGGTGCAGGCCAGGTGGTAGTGCGAGGGCAGCCCCACCACGCCTGCGAGGCGCAGCACCGTCGCCCCGGCGAGGGCCATGTCGATCACCGAGCGCAGCATCCCGAGGCCCGGGCGCTGCTGGCCTGGGAGCGCGGTCGTGAGGTGGGCGTCGGGGTTCTCGATGGCGAGCCAGCCGATCTCGATGATCTCGCTGCCGTGAGGCAGCTCGACGGGTCCGAGGGATTCGACGTGGCGACGCGCGGCGGTGATCTCCCCGAGGCGCCGGGAGGGATCGCCGTCGTACACCCGGAGCGAGTGCTCGAAGGGGTCGGAGAGCTCGAGCTCGACCCCGATGTGGCGGAAGCCCCGGGCCTCGAGGCGGTCGATGAGCCCGTGGGCGCGCATGGCCGCGAGGGCCCCGTCGGCGCCGTAGATTCCGAGGAAGCGCGTCGAGCGATGACTGGAGCTGGACATGTCGAGGAGGTCGCCCTCCCCGATGGGGCTCTCCTCCCCGGCGCGGTCCAGCGGGCCGAGCTCGCGGGCCACCCGAACGCTCTCCGGTCGCGGTCCTCGGAGGGGGTATCGCCTGCGGTACCACCACGCGTTCATCACATCACCCACTCCGGGGTGATGGAGCATCCCCGAGGCGGCGGAGGGTATCAGTCCCTCGCGGGTCCGTCGCCAAGCTCGATGCGGTCGTGGGTCTCGGCGCCCCCTCCGCCCTGCATCCGCTCTCCCGAGAAGAGCGCCCGCGCGGCCTCGAAGAGGTAGCGGATGCCCTTCGGGCCTGACATGTCCCAGAACTCGGCCTCGTCGGGGTGCAGCACCATGAGGCAGAGGTTGGGGTCGTCCTTGCCGTTGGGGAAATAGACCTTGTCCACGGGCTTCCACGCGGCGTGGATGCGCTCGCGGTCGTGCACCACCTCGACCCTCCCCCGGAGCGAGACGTACACCGACCTCCCCTGCGCGACGACGTGCACGGGCGCGTCGCGCTTCACCTCATGGACCTTCGCCGCGTCGAGCCCGGTCAGGAAGGTGAGGGTGCAGTCGTCGTCGAGCTTCGCGACGTCCATGGGCCTCGCGCGAAGGGCGGCCTTGTCGCCCTCTCCCTCGGCGGTGATCAGCATCACCGTCGTGAAGTGCCGCAGCAGCTCGTGCACCCGGGCCTTGTCGCTCGTCGGGGCTGCGACGGCCTTCGCGGCCTTCTTCACGACCTTCTTCACCGAGCCCACGGCCCGCTTCACGCTCACCTTCGTCGGCTTCTTCTCCGAGGTGGCCTTCAGGGGCTTCTTCGCCGAGCCCCGCGAGGAGCTGGCGGTCGGGCTGTGCCCCGAAGGGCTCTTGCGGGCGGCGGAGGCAGACTTCGAGGTCTTCATGGCAGACGTGCGGTTACACGCGGCGTGCCGCTCCCCGATGGGACCCCCAAAGCCGCGACGAGCCCGCAGCCGAGGCCACGTCGCGCTCTCTGGAGGGAGCGATCGGCTGTGGCAACGAGCCTCAAGCGAGACGCTCTCCAGGGCGCTCTTGCGGCGATCTGCCTCGACGCTGCGGCCCCGATCCCTTTCAAGGTCTCAAGGGACACTTGATCGTCGCCGTACCCCAGGCCCGATGGGGTCCAGTGTCCCTTGAGACCTTGAAAGGGGGGGCGCTGATCCCCCGGTAATGACGCTTTCGGGGACAGGTCGCGTCCGGGTGGTAGGGTTTCGACGCTCTCAGCGCCAGACCCACGGATGACTCTCCTTCGCCCATTCGCCCTCCTCGCCGCGCTCTCCATGGGCTGCGCGCTCGGCATCGCTCCGGACACCCGAGACACCGGCTACGTCCCGCCGCCCGACCGTGGCCCCTTGCCCGACCTGGGCTTCCCCGAGGACCTCGGCGAGCTGTTGGACGCCTCGACCGCGGACGACGGACCCGGCGACGACGACCTCGGCGACGCGTCGGACTCGACCCTCTCCCTGGACATGACCCTCCCCCTCGACATGGGGGTGCCCATCGATCGGGTGGTGCCCATCGACGTTCCGACGCCCATCGACCGTCCCCCCACGGACCTCGGCTGCGGCGTGCTCCCCGGGCGCACCTGCGACCCCGGGGCGAGGCGCTCGTGCGGCAACTGCGGGACGCAGACATGCTCCGGCGCGTGCGCCTGGTCGGCCTGCTCGGGCGAGGGGAGCTGCGCCGCCGGAGCCACCCGCACCCAAGCCTGCGGCAACTGCGGGACGCAGACATTCCGCTGCTCCGCCGCCTGCGCGTGGGAGCCCTCCGGGGGCTGCTCGGGGAGCGGACCGTGCGCCCCGGGCGCGACGCAGGGGGGCGGCTGCGACCCGTGCTCCCAGCAGGTCTGCCAGAGCAACTGCAACTGGGGCGGCTGCGCGCTGCGCCCCGGCAACGCCTGCGAGTACCAGGGCGGGAGGCACCACCGTAGCTGCGGCGCCTGCCGGTGCGGGCTGCAGTTCTGCCTGAACTCGTGTCAGTGGAGCACGAGCTGCGTGTCGTGCTGCACCACCTGTGGCGGTTGTCTGTAGCGGGGCTGCGATACGGTCAGGCCGTCGGCAGCCGGATGGCGGCGACCTCGTTGGCGTAGATCCGGAAGGCCGCGACGAAGAGCGCGAGGGCCACCGGGCCGAGGATGATCCCCCAGGCGCCGAAGGCCTCGAGGCCGCCGAAGATGCCCAGGAAGAGCAGCAGCGGGTGCATCTTCCCGGCGCCCATGCGGGAGAAGAACGGGCGCAGGACGTTGTCCACCGTCGCGATCACCGTGACCCCCAGCGCCCCGAGGATCACCGCGTCGCGCACCCGACCGCCGAGCCCCAGCGCCACGGCGACGGGCACCCAGACGACCGCGCTGCCCACCGTCGGGATCAGCGCGCCCACCGCGGTGAGCAGCGTGAGGACGATCGCGCTCGGCAGCCCGAGGGCGAAGTAGATCACCCCCGCGAGGGCGCCCTGCGCGGCCGCGGTCAGCAGCTCGCCCACCAGCATCGCCCGGGCGACGGCCATGAACTCCTCGCGCAGCCGCTCGAAGTGCGGCGGAGAGAGCGGCGAGGCGCGCTCGACCACCGCCAGCATGGCCCCGCCCTCGGCGGAGAAATAGTACGAGCAGACCGCGAGCAGGAAGAGCTGCGCGACGCCCATGTAGACCGTGGCGAAGGTCTCGGACATGAACGACGCCGCGCCGGTGAGGAAGCTCTCGCCGGAGTGCAGGATGCGTCGCACCAGCCCGGAGTTCGTCGCCTGGGCCGCTCGGCTCGCCGCGCCTCCGGAGATCGACCCGGTCAGCCGCCCCACCGCCTCGCTCAGGTTGCCGCGGCTGAGCCCGCGAGCGAAGTCCATCACCATCCCGGCCAGCGGGACCGCCAGCAGCACCAGCGGGGCGACGATCACCACCACCAGCGCCGCGGTCGCCATGGCGGCCACCCGGTGGCGCCCGCCGATGCGAGCGACGAGGCGCCTCCGTAGCCCCGCGGTCAGCCCCGCGAACCACGCGGCGACGATCACCGGGGCGAGGAAGCGCATCACGGTGAGCGCGGCCACCAGACCCAGCAGGGCGACGAGCACCGCCAGCGCGCGGAACTCCTTGGGCTTCGCCGCAGGGGGCGGCAGGGAGAGAATCTCGGAGGGCGGCAGGGAGGGCGGCAGGGAGATCACAACCGATGCTATCGCAAGGGCGCTACGGGTGGACGAGCGCCGCCGGGCGGTGCACACGTTGCGCGCATGACCGACCTGCTCGCGCACCTGCTCACCGCCGACGCCTGCCCCGTCGCGTGCGAGACCGTCGACGCATGGTGGCCGGCACTGCTCTCCTCGGCCGCTCCCTTCGAGAGCACCCTCGACCGGGCCGTCGCCGGAGGCTTCGCCGCCGACCGACTGGGGTGGGCCTTCGCGGCGGGCTACCACCACGCGCTGCGGGCGCTGGTGCCGTCGCTCCCTCCGGGCGATCCCGCGGCGCTCGCGGCGACCGAGGAGGGCGGCGGCCACCCGAGGGCGATGGCCACGACGCTGCGACCGACCGCCGAGGGTGAATGGTCCCTCAGCGGGACCAAGCGCTTCGTCACGCTGGGGCGCCGCGCCCGCTCGCTGCTGGTCGTCGCCTCGGTCGGGGCCGACGCCTCGGGCCGCAACGCGCTGCGCCTCGTCCGGCTCTCCGCCGACGCCCCGGGGATCACCCTCGACCCCCTGCCGGAGACGCCCTTCGCCCCGGAGATCGAGCACGCCCAGGCGGTCTTCTCCGAGGTGCGAGTGACCGGCTCCGACCTGCTCCCCGGCGACGGCTACGACCGCTACCTCAAGCCCTTCCGCACCCTCGAAGACCTCCACGTCATCGGCGCCGGGCTCGGCCACCTGCTCGCCGCCGCGCGCCGCCACGCCTGGCCCGAGGCACTGCGCGAAGAGCTGCTCGCCACCATCGCGGCCCTGCGCTCCCTCTCCGCGGAGCCCCCCTCCGGGGCCGCCACGCACGTCGCCCTCGCGGGGGCGTTCCGCTCCGTGGCCAGGATCATCGCCGAGGCCGACGAGCGCTACGCCGCCGAGGCCGGCGACGAGGCCGCGCGCTGGGTACGCGACCGGGCGCTCTTGCGGGTGGCCGAGCGCGTGAGGGAGCAGCGTCGCGTGGCGGCCTGGCGCTCGCTGGGCGGAGTCTCGTAGGGAGCCGCGCCGATGGGATGGTTCGACCGCCTCCTCGGGCGCCCGCGCCCCATCGAGCTGCGCGACGGGGCCTGCGTGATACGCCGGCGCGAGCTCGCCGCGCACCTGGAGCGCCCTCGGGAGGGCTACTTCGGCGACGTCACCGAGCGCACCTGCGACGGCTGCGGCCGCGCGATGCCCGCGGCGCTCATCACCTCCGGGGGTCCGCTCGGCGACCCGGAGGTCTGGCGCGACGTGCCGGTGTGCGTCGACGGCTGGGCCTGCGTGAAGTGCGGGGTGTTCCACTACCCCCGCAAGGTCGACGCGGAGGAGGTCACCCGCTTCACCAGCGAGGGTGTGCGCTGCGGCAACGCCGGCGACTTCGCGCTCGCTGAGTGGTGGTTCACCCGCATCGCGTGGGACTGGCCCGGCTACATCCCCGGTCACCTCAACCTCGCGGAGGCCACGCGCACACGGCTCGCCCGCTCCGAGGGCCTCGACCCCGCGGTCGCGCGTCGGCTCACCGCGCGGATGCGCACCCAGTACGAGGAGGCCGTCGAGTCCTACGAGCGCGAGGCCCACGAGTCCCTCGCGGCGCCCATCGCGCGCGCCTGCCTCACGCTGGCCGAGCTCGCCGCGGAGGACCGCGCGCCCGACCGCGCCCGCCGCGCGCTCGCCACCCTCGCGTCGCTCCCCTCGCTCGACCAGGAGAGCGTCGCCCGCGCCGCCGAGCTCCATCGCTTCCTCGACCTGCGCCTCGACCTCTTCCAGGCCGCCTCCCGCGCCCTGTCGCCCTACCTCGACCTCATGCAGCGGACGCCTGTCCGGGTGGACACGCCGGAGGCTCGCACCGCCGTGGTCCAGGCCCTGGCCGACCTTGCCGCGCACGAGCGCATCGCGCCGGAGCACTGGCAGACCCGATGGATGATCGCCAAGGGTCGCGCCGCCCTCGGCGACGCCGCCGGGGCGCTCGCGGCGTGGCGCGCGCTGGTCGCCTCGCACCCTCACGAGCGCGACATCGTGCGAGAGGCGGCCCTGGCGCTGCTTCGTGCCGACGCCGTGGAGGAGGCCCGGGAGGTCAACCGCGCCGCGACCGCGCACCTCGCCGACGACGCGACGATCTGGTGCAACCGCGCGGTGACCGAGCTGCTCTGCGGCGACCTGGGCGAGGCGCGCCGGTGCCTCGACCGGAGCGACGCGCTCGACCCGGCGGACCCGATCGCGGCCGCGGTGCGAAGGCGCCTTGTGGAGTGCGAGCGGGGCGCGCCGAGACCGGCGACGCTGCGAGAGCTGGAGCGCCGCGGATCAGCGGCAGGTGGTGAGTGAGCCGCCGTTCAGCTCGACGGAGACGCCGCTGATGGAGCGGGCGGAGCAGCAGTCGTCGATGTGCGTGAGCACGATGCGGTTGCGCCCCGGGACGATGTAGCGGGCGAGGTCGGTGGTGGCGCCGCCGGACCCGAGGAGCACGTAGGAGCCCGGGTCGACGATGCCGGTGGGGTAGCGGGAGTTGTGGATGGTGATGCGCACGCCGTCGTCGACGCTGCCGATGCGGACGATGAGCGTCGAGACGGTGAAGCCCGCGGGGATGTCGAAGAAGGTCTGGAAGAAGGTGAACTCGCCGCCGTCGAGGCAGGTGCACGAGCGGCCGCAGAGGGCCGACGAGTCGGAGAACGCGATGTCCGTGCGGGTGACCGGGACCCACGCTCCGTCGCTCTCCGAGGGGATCGCCGCGAGCGCGTACTCCCCCGGGTCGCCGTGCACGGAGAACGTGCGCCCGAAGCACACGGGCCCCGACGAACGGTTGATCTGCCACGGGCTCCCGGAGGCCGTGAGGCAGGGCAGGCAGTTGGTGTTCACCTCGCCGACGCAACCGCTCCAGTTGGAGGTTCCGCCCGAGGCCACGCAGGTCTGGGTGCCGCCGTGGCAGACGCCCACCCCGTTGGTGCCTGGGGCGCCCGTGTAGCAGGGCCGGGTGGTGGTGGCGACGCAGGCGCAGCGGGTCGCGCTCCCCGAGCACGAGCGGTCGACGCCGTCGCAGAGGTCGGGCTGCGGGGTGACCTCGCCCTCGCAGCTCCCCCACGACGAGGCGCCGCCCGACACCACGCAGCGCTGCGTGCCCGCGTGGCACGGACCGACGCCGTCGGTCGACGGCAGCCCGCTGTAGCAGCGCCTCGTCGCGCCCGCGAGGCAGGTGCACGCCGCGCTCGACCCGGTGCACGCGCGGTCGACGCCGTCGCAGCGGTCGGTCTCCGGGGTGACCTCGCCCTCGCAGGCGCCCCACACCGATCCGCCGCCGGTGAAGATGCACCGCTGCGACCCGGCGCGGCAGAGCCCGACGCCGCTGGTCCCGGTCGGGCCGCTGTAGCAGCCACGGCTCATCCCCGCGACGCAGGCGCAGCGGGAGGCGGCGCCGGTGCACGAGCGGTCGACGCCGTCGCAGGTGTCGTCCGTCGGGGTCACCTCTCCGACGCAGGCTCCCCAGGCGGTGCGCCCCGACTCGGCGCGGCCGCACACCTGCGAGCCCGCCCGGCAGGCCCCGACGCCTTCGGTGCCCGTGGGGCCGGAGTAGCAGGGGCGCGATCGACCGAGGATGCACTCGCAGCCCATCTCGGGCATGCCGTCGCAGGCGCGGTCGACGCCGTCGCACTGCCTCGCGGCGGGGGTGACCTCGCCCTCGCACGGACCCCACGCCGCGCCCGTCGCGGTCATGGCGCAGGTGGACATCCCGGCGCGGCAGGCCCCCCGGCCCGCGGTGTCGGGCGGGCCGGAGTAGCAGCTACGGGACATCCCCGGGGTGCACGCGCAGCCCTGGTCGATGACGCCGTTGCAGCGCCAGTCCATGCCTCCGCCGCAGCGCACCGGCATCGGCGCCCCGGCCCCCTCGCAGGCGCCCCAGGAGCCGAACTCCCCGGTGCCTCCGCAGCGCTGCGTACCGAGGTTGCACACGCCGCGACCGGCCTCCGCGGGGGCTCCGGCGTAGCAGCGCTGGGTGTGCCCTGGCAGGCAGGGGCACGACTCGTCGATGCGGCCGTCGCAGTTGTCGTCGAGGCCGTTGTTGCAGAGTTCCATCGGCACGCAGCCGTTGACGGGCGCGGAGACCACCGCCCCGTCGGGCAGGCGCACCGCGCCGTCGGAGAGCACCACGCTCCCATCGGGGTAGCCCGCGGCGCCGTCGCTCGGAGGGGTGACCCGATCGGTGGTGGCGGAGGCGTCCATCGGAGCGGCGGCGTCGAGCGGGGCGTCGGAGCGGGCGCTGCCGTCGGAGCGCGAGCCGCCCAGGTCATCGGCTGCGACGCCGCCGTCGGGGAGGTGGGCTCCGATCTCCGCCTCGAAGCAGCCGCCCATCGCCATCGCCACGAGACCGACGGACCACCAGCGCGCAGACATCAATGGGGCACCCTCCGCTTTCGGGCGCATCGTCGCATCCACCCTGGGGGGCGGGGAACCCTCGGGCGGTCGATCGTCGCGAGAGGGAGCACGGCGGCTCTCGTCCGGGTGCGGGGCGGCTCCCGCGGTACGCGCGAGCTTACTCGGCCTGGTAAGTGACCTGGCCGTCGGGATGTGACCGTTGGACGCCGCGACCCTCGTGGCAGTAGCGTCGGGGATGATGCAACCCGCCCGCTTCGAGGTCGGCTCGGACGTCTATCGCGCGACCACGGTGCAGGGGCCGTACCCTGCGTTCGACTCCGGGTGGGTCGCGCTTCGGCGCTCGTTCGCGCTGTTCCTTCAGTGCCTGCCGACGCTGGCGCGGGCAGCGTCCCCGGTGCTGGTGCCGCTCGCCCTGTGCGAGGCGCTCTCGGGGTTCCTGCCGCGGGACCACGAGGCGACCCTGTTCGTCCCGCTCGCGTCGGCCTTCCTCAACGCCCTGGCGATGGGGTGGACCTCGGGCGTCGCAGCGCACGTCGCCTGGCGCCACGTCGAGGCGCGCACGGTCACCGTCCGCGAAGCCCGTGCGGTGGGGAGCGCGCTTGTCTGGCGGATGTTCGCCGCGCGCTTCTCCTACGCGATGCACCTCTTCGTCGGCGCGATCTTGTGGGTGGTGCCGGGGTTGTACTGGGCGGGCAAGTACGGCCTCGCCGAGCCCGTCGTGTACTTCGAGCGCACGCGCCCGCTCTCCGAGGTCATGGCCCGGAGCGGGGCGCTGACCTCGGGCGTCACCTGGCGCGTCACCGGCGTGATGCTCGTCGTCGGCGCCGCCTGGCTCATCGGCTTGCTCTCGTCGGGCTTCCTCGTGAGCCTCTCCGGGGCGACTGCGTGGCGCGTCGTGGCCGGCGTGCTCCTTCACCTCATCGCGCCCTTCGTCCTGACCTTCGCGTCGGTGCTCCGGCTGGTGATCTACCTCGGCCTCGCGGGCGTCGTGCCCGAGCGCAGCGCCAACGCCGCCCGCGTCGGCGCCGCTTCCTGACCGACGCTCGCGCGACGCAGTCCCCATGAAAGGAACCTGAAGACCGATGAGTCTACCGAAGCTCCCACGGGAAGGCGGATGTCGCTGCGGGCGGGTGCGCGTGAAGGTCACCGCGGCGCCGCTCATCACCATGGCCTGCCATTGCACGGGCTGTCAGCGCATGTCCGCGAGCGCGTTCTCGCTGAGCGCCGCGATCCCCACGCCCGGGTTCGAGGTCACCTAAGGGGGAGCCCGTGATCGGCGGGCTCCACGGCGCGCCGCACCACTACTTCTGCCCCTACTGCATGAGCTGGATGTTCACGCGGATGGAGGGCATGGACGAGTTCGTCAACCTGAGGGTGACGATGCTCGACGACCCGAGCTGGTTCACGCCCTTCATCGAGACGTGGACGAGCGAGAAGCTCCCGTGGGCGACCACGCCCGCGGTGCACAGCTTCCCCCCGGGTGACACCCATGGAAGCCTACGCAGGGCTCATCGGGGAGTACCTCGCGACCACGGCGTAGGCGCGGGAGTTCAGGGGCCCTATGGCCCGTCCGCCACGCGAAGACGGCGAAGGTGGGGTCGAAGGGCGCGCACGGGTTCACGACGACGCCGGCGGAGCGCACGGCCTTCGCGGCGGTCGAGAGGCGCGTGAAGCGGGCGCCGAAGGCGGCGCCGCGCCAGAGCAGGACGGTCACCGATGGGCCCGGTGCCCGAAAACCAGGCTCGATCCAGCGATAGCACCCGATCGTATCGGGGGGCCACCACTCCCTCATGCGCCTGGCTCCAGCGGGGTATGAAATGTGCTCCCTGAGAACCCGCCTCCTCGGCACTTCTGCGAACGCCATCGGGGGTGGTTCGGGTGGGGGAGGCGATCCGACGGCGTCGGGTGTCGGGCGTGTATCGAGAGCTCAGCAGGGGCCATCGGACACGCACCGCGGCGACGTCGTGCGTTCGAGAGGAACGGAGGAGTGACTCATGAGGACACATGGATTCGGATGGGTGCTGGGCACCGCCCTGCTCGTCGGCTGTGCAGCCGACATCTCGGAACCGACCTCGACCGCGGTCGAGGAGGTCACGTGCGGACGCACGCACTGCGCGCTGCCGAACGCGAACGCTACCTGCGCTCGCGGGCGGTGCGCGATCCGGAGCTGCTACACGACGACCCTGGACTGCAACCACGTCGACGCGGACGGTTGCGAGGTCGATGCCGCCACGTCGGTCACGAGCTGCGGCTCGTGCGGCCATGCGTGCGCGACCCCGGCGCACAGCGTCGCGGCGTGCACGGGCGGCACGTGCGGCTTCACCTGCAGCGCGGGCTTCGGGGACTGCGACCGGGACCCGACCAACGGTTGCGAGGTCGATCTCAACAACGACTCGGAGCACTGCGGAAGGTGCGACTCCTACTGCGCCTCGCCAACGAACACGGACTACGCCTGCTGTGCGGGCCGCTGCACGTACATGCGCTGGGACAACAACAACTGCGGCGGCTGCGGCATCGTCTGTCAGTCGGGGCCGAGCTGGAGCGCGTGGTGCGGCTACGACGCGTGCAACGTGAGCTGCTACGATTCGCGCTTCGGTAACTGCGATGGGAACTCCGCCAACGGGTGCGAGACCAACCTCTTCGCCAGCGATGTCAACAACTGCGGCGCCTGCGGCAACGTCTGCCCGACTCCGCAGAACTCCATCCCGGTCTGCGTGGTCTCGTCGTGCGGGATCTACTGCCAGCCCGGCTTCGCCAGCTGCGATCACACCAACTTCACCGGCTGCGAGGTGGACACTCGCAGCGACAACGCCAACTGCGGCGCTTGCGGCAACGCGTGCCCGGCGGGCTCCTCCTGCGTCAGCTCCGTGTGCTCGGGGGGCTGAAATACCTCCTGCACGCACGACCCCGTCTCATCACCGATCCACATCCACCGCGCCGCACCAGCGGCCCATGTGCACCACTGGGGAAGATTCGCCCCGGGGAGCTTCACGGACGGAGGCGCCTCGACACCCGCGGCGCCTCCTCGGAAGACGCGCACCCATCCACCGCCGCAGGGATTCTGTCCGGGCTGTCCGACCACCAGGTCGTCGAAGCCGTCGCCATCGAGGTCGCCGCTCCCGGCCAGCGATCGGCCGAAGGACCCGTCGTCGCACACTCCGTTGAGGAAGAAGAGCTCACGGCGCCGCAACCGGCGGGGCAGCGCTCGCGTGGCCCGAGGGCTCGCTACGCCCGTGACGTGAGGGACGCGATCCACCCTGGCAGCGCCTCTGCCCCCGCCTCCGCGTCGCGCCCGACGGCGTGCTCTCCGAGCGAGCGGTACGCCTCGAACTGCGCCTCGTCGAAGACCTGGTCGGCCGTCGACTGGTGCGGGAAGTCGTCGTTGCGCGAGCGGTACTCCTCGATGAGCACGTCCTCGTCGCCCGTCACCGTCGCCTTCAGGTACACGAGCGTCCCCGTCTCCGCGGGCGCGCCGTCGATGGCGGGGTAGCGGATCGTCCCGACCACCGCGTGCGCCGCGGAGTGGCCCTTCGCGTCGCGCCGAAGCGCGCCCACGTCGAGCTCGATCTCGGTCCCGAGGCTGATGCGCGCGTACCGCACCAGCGCCGCGAGACCGCCGAAGGCCAGCGCCGGGTCTTCCTCGGCGTCGCTCGCGATGACCACCGCGCACCGGCGGCGCAGCAGCTCGTACGCACCGGTGTTCTCCAGGTGTCCGCCGTCGGTGAGAAACACCAGGTCGCCGTGGTCATCGATGCGGCTGAGCAGCTCGCGGAGGTAGCAGGTGAGGCCCGCGGGGTACCAACGGAGTCGGCCCGGCCAGCGCGCGGCCGCGGGGCGAGGGGAGACGCGGCCCGGGTGCGGGAGCCAGTAGCCCAGGCGGATGTTGAGGAAGGTCATCAGCGACACCGTCGCGCCCGCGGTGTAGGTGCCCATGTTGGGCGCGGCCGCGGCGCCGGAGACGGCCATCGCGGTGCCGAGGTCGAGGTCGGTGACGAGCGCCTCCATGTCGCGCGTGGCGCAGTAGCCCACTCGGTCGGAGCCCACGAAGTAGCGGCTGAAGACGAAGAAGTCGCACTGCCGACCGTGCAGCGAGGCGTCGTCGACCCCCTGGAGGTTGAGCGCCGCGTTGAGCAGCGCGTAGGGCGCCCACGATCCGTCGCGGTTGATCTCGGAGAGGTGCACCGCCTCGGCCGAGCCGACCCCCGGGCGCCCGTCGCCGCCCGCCGCGGGAGGGAGCGCGCGCAGGAGGAACATCCGGCTCAGGCGGCCCCGGTAGAAGCCGTGCAGCGAGACGCGGTTGGCGTGCAGGACGATCGCGAACACGAAGGCCGCGAGGGCCGCCGAGGGCCACCACGAGGGCGCGAGCACGTCGGTCATCCACCCGGCGGAGTCGGTGGTGGGGTAGCGCCGCAGGAAGGCGCTCACGGCCACGAGGTAGGTCGCGTACGGCACCGCCACCGACACCCCGAGGGCCGACGCGAGCATCACCGGCCGCGCGAGCTGGCGCCCGTACGGGACGAAGCGCGCGACGAGCCACGTGGCGACCGCCCCCGCGACCACGACCTGGAGCACCCGCTCCCAGGGGAAGGCGTGACCCGCCGGGGGGTACATCACCGCGTGGTACCAGCGGATGATGACGTAGATCTGCATCTCCATCACGAGGGCCACGAGGGCGCCGGCGAGGGCCACGCCGCTGGAGCGCTCGAGTCGGCGGCGGAGGGAGGGCGACAGGCGGGAGAGGGAGAGGAACACCATGGTGAGGGCGTTCCAGGCGACGGCGAGGCCTAGCAGCTGGCGGGAGCCCTCGGTGAACCACTGCCACGGCGGGAGCCAGCCCGGTCGCGGCGGGTGGAGCAGCAGCCCGTGCCGCTCGAAGCACCAGTCGAGGTACACCGTCACCAGCGGGGACGACGCGCACACCAGGAAGATCACCACCGGCAGCAGCAGCGACCACGTGAGGAGCTGGCCGCGCACCAGCAGCGCCAGCGCCCTCACCCCGCCGCCGAGACCGAGCGGCACCAGCGTCTCGGCGCGGGCCCGCAGGTAGCCGAGCGCAGGGCTCGCGGAGGAGTGCTCGTCGGAGGTGGCGAAGGGGAAGGGCGCGGGGGCCCTCGCGTCGGACGCGAGGAGCGCCTGGAGCGCCGCGCCGATCCAGCCGCCGCCCGAGACGGTGGAGAGGTAGTCGACGCTGGGGAGGACCCCGCGCCGGTGCAGCGCCTGGAGCACCCCGAGGTTGAACGCCGCCGAGCGGATGCCGCCGCCCGAGAGCGCCAGCCCCACGAGGCCGTCGGCCGTGGAGGGCGCGGCGGTCGGCGGGCGCGGGAGCGACGCGGCGGGATCGATCGCCTGGCGACGCCGCTCGATGTACCGCTTCTCGGCGGGGAGCACGTCGGCGAGGAAGCGCGCGTGGCCCTTCACGTCGACGTCCTGCGGGTTGCCTGGACTGCTGGCCAACGGGTCCCTCCTCGCGCCCCGAGAGCCTGACGGGGCCGCGGCGCGGCCGGCACCATACCCGTTTGCCCGGCCGCACGGGCCGCGGAAGCGGTTGCCGCCGCCGCGCGCGCCGTGGGAGCTTCGCGCGATGGATCCGACGAGTCGACGGGCGACGAGCGGCAACGCGATCGCGTCCGTCGTGGCGCTCGGCATCGCGGCGGCGGCGGCGGGGATCTCGGCGCGCTATGAGCGACGTCCGACGCGCTCCGACCCCCCGACGGTGCTCGCGCGGCGCCCGACGCGCCCCACCGGCAGCGACATCGTCTCCGACCGCGATGTCCTGAACATCTTCCGTCCGGTGCCCTTTCCCCCGGGCTCGGCCGACCTGAGGCCCGAGGTGCGAGAGGCCCTCGACCCCGTGGCCGACATGCTCGCAGACAACCCTCAGATCACGTCGCTGGAGCTGATGAGCGACACCGACGACCGCGCGGGCATCGCGGGCGCGCGGGCGCTCACCCGGCGCCGGGCCGACGCGGTGCGCGACCACCTCGTGAGCCGCGGCATCGACGCGAGCCGCCTGGAGGCGTGCCCCTACGGCCTGGAGCGCCCGCTGGTGCCCAACGACACCGCCGCCCACCGCGCGCAGAACAACCGCATCACGTACCTCGTGCTTTCGATGCGGGAGGAGGTCGTTCTCCACCCGACGCCCGCGACCCCGTCGGACCCGCCGAGGGGGTGTCCGACCCCGGCCCGGCCCTCCGGCGCGGCGCTCGTGTTCGGCGATCAGGACCGCGACGGCGACGGCGTCCCCAACCTCGTCGATCGCTGCCCCAGCGAGCCCCGCGCCGCGCGCGAGGCGCAGCGCCAGCCCCGCTGCGCGGGCTGCCTGCGCACCGACCTCGACGGCGACGGCGTGTACGACGACGAGGACCGTTGCCGCTCAGAGCTCCCGGGAGACCACCCCGATCGGAGTCGCCCGGGATGCCCCGACGGCGATGTCGACGGCGACCGGGTCTTCGACAGCCACGACGCGTGCCCCACCGAACCGCCCGGCCCCCGACCCGACCCGAGCCGCCCCGGCTGCCCGACCCCGGATCGCGACGGCGACACCATCGCCGACGCCGCCGACCGCTGCCCCGACGCCGCGATGGGCCTCAGGCCCGACGCGGCGCGCGAGGGCTGCCCCGCCCCCGATCGAGACGACGACACCGTGACCGACACCGTGGATGCCTGCCCCGACGCGCCGGGCGCACCCTCGATCGAGGCTCCGCGCGCCGGCTGTCCGGGGCTCGTCCTGGTGTCGGGTGAGCGCCTCACCGTGTCGGGTCCGTTGACCTTCGCCCGCGGCGCAGCGCGATGGGATGCCGCGAGCACCGCGACCGTCGACGCCATCGCCGACGCCGTGCGCGCGTCGCGTTGGGTCTACCGGGTGGCCGTGGTGGCTCGCGCCGAGACCGCCGCCCTCGCCCTGCGCCGCGCCGAGATGGTCGCCGACTGGATGACCGCGCGGGGCGTCCCGCCGTGCGACGTGGAGGCCTTTGGCGAGGCCTCGTCCGCCGATGGACCGACCGACGGCGCGTTGGAGTTCCGCCTCCTCGAGCCGCGGCACCCCTGGAACGCGGGGCGCTCGCCACGGTCGACCGCTCGCTACGAACGGCGGCAGGTAGGGCCGTAGCTCGGCGACTGTTCCGAGGGTCTTCCCATGCTCCCCGTCGCTCGACGCACGCGTTCTGGACGGTGTCGCCCGCCGTCGTCATCCTCGCGCGGCCATGGGAACCGATGACGACTGGCTGCTCGCGTTGTGCGAAGAGACCCGGATGCGCGTGCTGCGCGGGGACGGGATCATCGGGATCCTCCCGGTGGCCGAGGTCGAGCAGATGGTCTCGACCTACCACGCGCTCGGAGCGCGCGGCGTGGCTGCGGCGTGGACCGGCCTCGCGCGCTACCACGCCGACCTGAACGGGCTCCACGTGTCCCCCGAGTCGGCGGCGCGATGTGCCGGGGAGGCAGTCCTCCTGGGATCTGCGGAGGCGTTGGGGCTCCTGTCGCAAGCCGTGATCGCGCTGCGTTCGGCCGGGATCCCCGATCCCCCCGATGCGGGCGCCGTCCATGACGCGCTCGCAGCGCGCCTCGACGAGGACCCCGACGGGCGGATCACCTTCACCCTCGGGCTCCTCACGTGTCACGGCTACGGCTGCGCGCAGGACCTCGCGGCCTGCGTCGCCCTGCACGAGCGCGCCGCGGCGCGCGGGTGCGCCGACGCGATGTTCGAGCTCTACGTCCTCTATGCGACGGGGCAGGGGACCGCTCCGGATGACAGCGTCGCGAGAGCGTGGTGCCAGCGCGCCGCAGCGCTCGGACAAGCGCGCGCCTGCTACAACCTCGGGTCGTTCTACGCGAGCGGCAGCGGGGTCCCGCGCGACGAGGCGACCGCGCAGGCGTGGTATCGACGCGCCTCCGAGGCGGGCAACGGGCGCGCGAGCGCGATGCTCGCGTACATGGTCCAACGCGGGGAGGGATCTCCCCCGGACCCGCAGGGCGCGGAGGGGCTCTTCGCGCTTGCTGAGGCGCAGGGCTTCGACGTCGAGGGCTTTCGAGAGCAGTTCGGCGTGTGAGAAGAGAGGTCCGCCCACCGACGGCGCCCTTAGAGCGGTGGCCCGGTGGGTTGAGTACGCGGCCGTCGGCCCCCTCACCGCGCTGCCGCGCGCCCTCACCCCCGCGGAGCGGGGGCAAGGGCTCTGCGATGGGTCCGGGTGGTGCTCGAACTGGCAG